>SAMEA104315430__coassemble_133_pt1 | contig 42251 bp, 38 predicted proteins | sample SAMEA104315430__metabat2_low_PE_023 | metagenome-assembled genome bin SAMEA104315430 (sample SAMEA104315430) | gut metagenome | biome: Monkey gut; feature: monkey-associated habitat; material: faeces | place: China | collected 2013
AGCAGATGAGACAAGGGAATGATGTTTCCTCGAAGGCATTGCAGGACAAACTTGAGGTGATGAACAATTCACCTCAAAAGAAGGTTGTCACCCATCGTTTCGAGCCTACTTCAAAGTATGTTCTTCTTTTCATTGGTGGCTTGGCTCTATCCCTTGTCCTCTCTATTTGGGGAAACCTCACCCAATGGCGAGAGCATCAAGATTGGGAGGAGGCAGACTTGAAATATAGGGCATTGAAAATGGTTCTTCCATCTGATGACCCGAATATTCGCTACATCGAAAAGCATTTCAATGTGCAACGAGATGAAGATATTATCAACAATGTAAGAAATCGTGTTACTGCTTATGAGGATTCTGTTCGCTATCATTATGAAATGATAGAAATGGCAGCTTGTAAAGATAGTGTAGCAAGTAGATTACTTCGTGAATCAAATGAAATTAAGCGTAAGTTTAATGTCGGACGAAGCAACTATCATAAATGACTATGTTTTTGCCTTTTATAAAACAATGTGTTGACTATTTATGTAATTTTTTATCAAAATGATAAAATAAGTTTAAAAACATAGTCAAATAGTTTAATGTAGTTTAATTTATTTGGTTTATAAGAAAAGTTGCAATACCTTTGCAAACGAAATCAGATAGCTATATTGATTTAAGCTCACTACAACTCAATAGCAGCAATGTTTCTAACGCTATAGTAGAAATGCTTTTTAATACAGACGAAAATGAAAAAATTCAACTGTAACGAAGAGTTTGCTTCTGAGGCACTTCAGAATGTGGTCGGAGGTAACGTGGACAACTTTAGTATGACTTGGTCAGCAAAAGCTAGTGCTGATACGTGCGAAAAGGTTTCCAACAAAGATCATGATAGTGACTTAGACTCAGGCGTAGAATTCTAACATTAGAGGTTGCAGAGACTACATTCCCTGCAACCTCCTTTTAAAATTAAGGTTTATGATACTTATATTTTCTCAACGAAGTGATTATGCGACCTCACAAGTTTGTATGTGGCTACAGGCTATGAAGAAAGGCTTTATCCGTCTAAATATGGAAGACGATTATGTTTTCACTTATATATCAAGTGAGAAAATTATAGTAGAAAGAAACAAAAAGCAATACAATTTGTTATCTTGCGATTCTTATTGGTATAGAAGGGATGGAATCGCTCCAAAACATTTTAATTACAAGAAAACAGAACTTTCAAAGGTTAAATTATCACATATCAGAAAGGAATACCAAACCTTGAAAGAATATGTGTATATGACTATAGAGGGAAAAATTGGAGAGTCCAGAACAATAGGCAGTTATTTTACTCATTCTGTAAACAAATTACATGTGTTAGACTTGGCTTCCCATGTAGGATTGAATGTGCCATTTACATATGTTGTATGCAAAAAAGACGAAATCATGATGAGCGAACCTACCATAACAAAGCCAATTTATGAGGGTTTCTATGAAATTGACAATCATCATTTTCTCTATTCATATACAAACGACCTTAACGATTTAGCTCCAATACCTCCTACCTTTATGGCATCATGTTTACAAACGAGGTTGGATAAAGAATACGAGTTAAGGATATTCTTTTTGAAGGGCATGTACTTTCCTTATGCTATTTTCTCACAGCAAGATGCAGACACAACAGTTGACAGCAGGAAGGGAGAAGTCTTAAGGTATGTTCCATACAAGCTTCCCAATTCTATTAAGCTGAAGTTAGAAAAGCTAGTGGCATTATTGCATTTGAACACAGGCTCTATCGATATGGTGGTAACTCCCAAGGGGGAATATGTATTCTTGGAGGTGAATCCTGTAGGGCAATTTGTTGCTTACGGACAACTTTGTAACTCGTATTTAGACAGGCTTGTAGCTGAAAAATTATAAAGTGATGGGAAATAAAATTTTCAGTAAAGAACAAATGGCACATTTGCCTTTATTTTTTAATGGCATTATAGAAAAGGAGTTAATGTTGCCTGAAAAAGACAGCAACGACTTGCTGTTGTCCGACCAAACGGAAAGTTATGCTATTATCGAGCGTCCGTCAAAGCGTATTTCATGTATCATCGATTTTTCAAAAATAGACGATTATGGACAGAAATAAATATTTGTATGTGTACTCAAATATCTTTTTTACAAAAGGATATACACGAACAATGGTATATGATTGTTGCACTCAGAGAACTCTGTTCTTTGAGAATGCATTTTATGCTCTTCTAGATGAGTTTAGAAAACACAAAATAGATAGTATTATAAACAAATATGCAAATGTAGATGTGCTCGGTTTTGCAGAATTTCTTGTGAGCAACAACTTTGCAAGCTTGGTTAATGACATTTCTCTGTTTCCTACGCTTAAGAAAGTTTGGTTCTCCCCAAATGAAATGGAGAATGCTATTATTGACATAGATTCTACAAGTAATCATAATTATAAAAAAATATCAGAAGAGTTGCAAGCTCTTCATTGCGCACATTTGGAAATTCGCATATTCTATGACGCTGATATTCAAAAATTATCAAATATAGCTAGGCATTTTTATAAGGCTGATTTTAAAAGTGTTGACATCATTGTAAAATATAAGGAAGGAATAAATCCGCCTGATTATCTCCAACTTGCTGCCCAATACCCACCGTTGTCAATATTTGTCTATGAGGCTCCATCAGACACTTATCATAAGAGTCTCATCGACACAACTTATCATGGCATCGGCTTTGTTTGTTATTTGAAGCAAAAGATAGAGGCTACGACTGATTGCGGTATAATTAATCGTTCTTCTTTTTGTTTGCCATCTTCTATATCCAATTTTACAGAAGGCATATTGAAAAATAAATGCCTAAACAGAAAACTATCCATCACGGTAGATGGACAAATAAAAAACTGTCCTTGTATGTCTAAAGCATATGGAAATATCCGAGACCACTCTATAGCAGAAATATTTCGGTCTAATGAATTTCAAAAATATTGGGACATAACAAAGGATGAAATTCGTGTATGTAAAGATTGTGAATATAGATACATTTGCAATGATTGTAGAGCTTTTGTAACTGACATTTACGACAAGCCATTAAAATGTAAGTATAATCCTTATAAACAGAAGTGGGAGGAATAATTATGAAGAATTTGTTATTTATATTTTTATGTGTCATAAGCCTTAAGGTTAATGCACAGTTGATTCATGGAGTTGTTTGCGACAAGAATGATGCACCTGTACCATTTGCAACAATTTCTTTGTTAAACAAGGTAGACTCTTCTTTTGTAGAAGGGGAACTTTCTGATAAGGATGGACTTTTTTCAATAAATCATAAAGATGTCACAAACTGCCTTTTAAGTGTATCCTCTATTGGCTACAAGACATCCTACACTGCAAAAATTAGTGATGGTATGCATATTTCACTGGAGGAGCAAACTACAGAACTTCAAGGAGTGGTAATCAAAGGTCAAATGCCTAAGCTACATTTGGTGCCAGGTGGTACTCGCACCTTGATTTCTGGCTCATTCTTAGCTGATGCGGGAAGTGCAACAGATATTCTTTCTCAATTGCCTAGAGTAAAAGTCAGCGACGAAGGAATATCGGTTTTAGGCAAGGGACAATCTGCCATCTATATTGACAATCGAGAGATTACAGACCCTGCAGAACTAGAAAGGCTTAGTTCTCAAAAGGTAAAAAGTATTGAGGTCTTGACTACTCCAGGGGCAAAATATGCAGCAGACAAGAAAAGCGTTATTGTCATCAAGACTCTTGATGACAACAATAACGGATTTGGGTTGGACTTCATTAGCTCAAACAAAAGAGCCACAAAATTCTCAACAAAAAATGACTTGAATCTCTATTATCATAAAAGCAACATCAATGTTTACGACAACATTCAAGTCAAGAATCAAGCTACTGATATATCCCAAGATGTAAGAAACAACATACTTGGGAAAGACAACATAGAGCTCCACACCATAGATTTAAAACATGCCAATCGCTTTTGGGGAATTGTCAACAAAATGGGATTTGACCTGGACTTAAGCAAGAAGCATCATATTGGTGGATTCTATGAGTTGCAGAGAGACTTCCCTACACGCTATTATATTTGGAATCGAGAAGAGAGCGTCTGTGTCAATGGAAAGTCAAATAGCTATGATGCTATATACCAAGACGGAACGAACAAAGGTGGTCCTAATTCTCATTTGAACTTATATTATTCTGGACTGGTTGGAAAAATGAAGATTGATGCAAATTCAATGCTGTATTGGACAAAAAAATACACAGAAAAAATACAAACTGAACAGATGGCGACCGAGACTAAAGTTATTCCAACTTCCAATACATCCAATGGTAGGATTATTGCTAACAAGATAACGTTGTCATATCCGCTGCTTAAGAATCTCAATGCAGAAGTGGGAACAGAGATTACATCTACCAGAAGTAAGCAAAAGTATAATAGCCAAAGCAATTTGATAGAATCATCTATGGCTGACGTTTCTGAAAAGAGAGTTGCAGGATTCTTGAATGCAATATTTAAAACTGCTGATTTTACGTTTGGTGGAGGTGTTCGTTATGAGCATTTGTCAAATACAACCATAGGCAATAGTACAGAAGATGATTTGTCGTATAATAATAACAATTGGTTTCCTAATGTCCAATTAGGCTATTCTCATGGAGATTTTGAAATGTCATTGGGATATTCTTCAAAAATTTCAAGACCAACATATTCACAGCTGTCAAACAATGTAACTTATGATACTAGATACATTTACGAAGGAGGAAATCCATATTTAAAGAGTACTATAGAGCATATACTAGATGCTTCTATATCCTACTCTTGGTTGAATCTTTCCATAGAGTATGAGCACGATTCCAATCCGATTTACAATTGGTTTGAGTGGTATGACTATGACAGAAACATCATCAAGTTGACAAGTGCAAATATTAGCGGTATAGATTTGGTGTCAGCTTCATTGACAGGAGAACCTGTTGTTGGAGTTTGGCATCCTATTATTGAATTGGATTTGAACAAGCAATTTTTGGATGCTTCAAAATATAGTGTGAATGAAAATTTTAAGACTTTGGGATTTGTTGGGCTTTTTAATAATCAATTTGTATTGAAAACTTGGCAATTTGGAGTTTCTTATTGCTATACATCTAGCATGGCTGATGGTTTCATAAAATCCAAGAGTACGAATTTGTTAGATATGTATGTGAAGAAAAAACTTCTAAAGAACAATTTGCAAGTTCAGCTCAAATTCAATGACATCTTAGATGACAACCACAATAGGTGTACATTATATTCGCCTATAAATATCATGAGCCAAGATAGAAGTTATAAAACTCGCTCAGTACAGCTATCTGTTATTTTCAATTTACATCCTCACAATAAGTTGAAGCATCAGGTGATGACAGATGCGGGAGCAGATGAAAAAGAAAGATTGTAAAACATTTCCTTGTAATACATCTGCATGTTTCTATACATACGGAATAATTTGCCTGAAAACGGAATTTGTAAGTGTTTCGGCAGAGAGTGTAGGATGACCTCTCTGCCGAAACTTTGTTTTACTATGCCGAAGGTGGTTTCCAGCTAAAAGTCACGTTATGGGAAGTGGCGGAATCGGTATATTAGGCAACAATGCACGAAACTTATAGAGGCATTGAACAACACCGATATAAGGGTTGCCTCATGCCGGTATAAACGTAAGTCGATGTCGATATAGGCACTGGCTCGTATCGGTATAAACATAAGGTGATGCTGATATAAGTGTTTGCTGACACTGATATAACTATAGGACAAAACCTATGGATGCGATAAGATTGAATGAGGTATGGAGAAGAACTCTAGAATAAAAATGCTGTAAACTAGACGTAAAGTAATTATTGTTGCACTTTGCTTGTCATTATGCAAAGTATAACCATGTACAACTTAGTTTAATATAGCTTAAATATTCTCCTAAAATTACTTTGTTTCAAAAAGTCTTTATACCTTTGTATCTGGAATACAAAATGAGGCAAATAATTGCAGTTTGCTTTCGTTTTGGTGCAATTATTCCAATACCCTTTCTGCCCAATAAGCACTATGGATATGAATCAGCCCCGTCTGATTAAAAGGCGTACATCCAGGAACGCAGATCCAGGAGTAATATTAATTTAAATAAGAAAGGAATTAAAAATGGAAACATTTGCAAATTTTGACAAGTTGTCCCAAAGTGAACTTGTGACAATTTGCGGTGGCAAGGTGTCTACTACAACGACAACTACCACTACAACTACTACAGATGGCGAGGGACACTCTCATACCACCACCACTACCACCACAACAACTACAATAACAGATGACTAACGTTTGTGGTTGAGTTGCAGTAAAAATGTGAAGAGTATGTGCTGACTTTGATTGGCACATACTCTTTTGCTTTATTAGGATATTTTTAATGAACATTTATGAAACGGTATATTTTATTCTTTGTTTTCTATACACTTGGAAGTGTTATATCTATGGGGCAAAACTATTATGGTTTATTGAAGAATAAGCAGGGAGAAAACTTGTCTTATATAAGTGTTGTCTTGAAAAGTTGTAAAGACTCCTCTTTTGTGTCAGGAACCGTATCTGATGAAAATGGTCACTTCATGATAAAATCTCCACATCATAAGTGTTATTTATTACTTTCTGGTATTGGCTATAATAATTATAAAATTTCCTTGGAAAAACAACAAAGTGATTCTGTAAATCTTGGTACTATTATACTAGAGCCAAACGAAAAGATGTTAAAGGAGGTTGTTGTTACAGGGAAGAGAAGAGTTGTATATAAAAATGGAGAATATAAAATAACTGTTTCTGGTTCGTCTTTAGAAAAACAACCTGACGTATATTCCGTTTTATCATTTTTGCCATTTGTCACAGTTAATGAAGATAGAATCTCAATGATAGGAAAAGGTAAAATCCTTATCTTGATAAATGGACGAGAAGTAAGCAACTCTTTAGAGTTAAATTCATTAAAACCTTCCCAAATTAAAGACATTAGCGTAGAGCCACATGCTTCTTCTGCTTACGGCTCAGAATATGATGCTGTTATAAAAATTAAAACTGTAAAAGAATTAAAAGATTATGTTTCTTCACAGATAAAGCATAAGTCTATATTTGCAAGGAGATATAGTGATTCTCAAACGGCTGATGTCAATATAAAAAATGGAAAATGGAAAAGCTACATATCATATACTTTCAAAGACTCACGTTCAAAAGAATCAGCAACAAACAAGTATAACATATATCAGCAAAATTCAAAAGAGGTAACTACTAATAATGTATCTGAAAATAATGAAATTGGGCACTTTGCACAACATGGAATTATTTTCAATACATCCTTTGCGCCTACCCAAAATAATGTATTTGATATTCAGTACATGCTAGAAGTAAATAAAACTTCAAATATTTCTAATGACATAGAGTCTTCTACCGTCAAACATCAGACAACCGAAATAGTTACAGTCCAAGATGATAAAGATAAAAATATTACGCATAATGTTGAGGCAAAGTATTTGCATACTATGCAAAAATCCAATTTGGATATCAATTTAGGTTATATTAACTCTTTAGCAAAAGATGATAATTCTGTAAAGCTAACAACTTCACCCTATACTGATATTTATGGTCGAAATAGATATGAAGTTTATACTTTAAAATTAGATTATAATCAAACATTATGTCATATTTTACAATTACAGACTGGTATGAAACACTCTTATATTATAAACAATGGGTATTCTATATCCAACAATGAAGAAGAAAAATATGATTATAATAACAAAACGAAGTTAAAGGACTATGTTGGAGCTTTATATGCCAATTTGTCTAGCCAGTTCAAGCATTTATATTTTAATGGTGGTGTAAGGTTTGAATATTCTTCCAATCGCTACAAAGAATATGATAGTAATATTTTGCAAAAAAAGTGTTTGAATGTGTTCCCTGCTTTAGAAGTTGAGTATCAAATCTCTCCATCTTTTATTGTATCTATGGGATATGAAACAAAAGGTTATCGCCCCAAATTTCAAGATATATCACCGTTGATGCGCTATATTAATGCACACCTTTATGAACAAGGAAATGTATCTTTAACTCATATGATTTCAAACAATCTATATTTGTCTTTTGTTTATAAAAACAAAATTAGTGTAGACTTGAATTACTACCATAAGCATGATTATCCCTTGTATGTATTTCAAACTTCTTCAATGGGGGATAATATAATCGTTAACAAGCCTATTAATACAAATGTAGACTATTTTGATTTGCGTGCAAGTTATTCAGATAAATTTGGTCTATTTCGTTTTGCATATAATGGTAATTTCCACTATGATATAACAAAACTTCCTTTTTTAGGAGAAAAGAATAAAAATAAGGCTTTATTTGCAGGTAATTTTGTCAATCAGTTTGATATAACAAATCATGTGATGCTGTTTTGTAACATAAATATTGCTTCTGCCTACAAATCATTAGGCTCTTCTTTCCAGGCAGCTTATGGTCTTACTGTGGGTACATATATGACTTTCTGTAAAAACAAGAGATTAACATTAATCATATCAGGCAATGATTTATTACGCAAATCCACGCCGAACAACAACACTTATTTATATAATATAGAATCTTGTCGTACGCTCTCACCTGATAGTCGCAATGTTAGTATTACTTTACGATACAATATTAACAAATTCAAAATGTCTTTCAAGAAAAATAACTCTAATGGAGAAGAAGAGAGTAGAATCAGTAAATAAAAAAGCATTATGAAAAGACAAATAAGAATAATTTATCAACACGATTCCATGCAATGCGGTATAGCATGTTTACAGATGATTTGTGGATATTATGGTAAGAAATATTCATCAGAGTATCTGTCAAAACTTTGCTTCGCAACAACGGAAGGCGTATCTATGTTAGGTATCAATGATGCGGCAAATACATTAGGATTCCATACTCTTTGTGTAAAAATAGCAACAAAAGATTTGGAAAAAGTTCCTCTTCCATGTATTCTCCATTGGAATCAAAATCATTTTATAGTCTTATATAAGGTTAAGAATGGAAAGAAGTTCTATGTCGCTGACCCAGGAAAAGGATTGGTAACTTATGGCTTAGATGAGTTCAAAAAGCATTGGGTAAGCACGAAATCTAATGGAGAGGCCAAGGGCATTGCTATGTTCTTGGAAACCACCCCTGCTTTCTTCACTTATAAGATGGAGGGTGAAGCGAACTTAAAAGAAAAGAGGTCTTTCCGATTTCTCTTTGGATATGTGAAGAAATACCGCAAGTATTTCGGACAAATCATCTTGGGTTTGATAGTCGGGAGCCTCTTACAACTTGTCCTGCCATTCCTTACACAATCCATCGTGGATGTCGGTATCAAGAACCAAGATATAGGATTCGTTTGGCTTATACTGTTGGGACAGTTGATGCTTACCATCAGCAGAACTGTAATCGACTTTATACGCAGATGGCTATTGCTTCATATATCCTTGCGCATCAATATTTCATTGGTGAGCGACTTCTTCATCAAGCTCTTGAAGTTGCCGATGTCTTTCTTTGACACGAAGCTCATGGGCGACTTGATGCAGAGAATGAACGACCATAGCCGTGTGAACAACTTCCTCACTCAGCAAACGCTCAATATTACCTTTGCCATGCTCACCTTCGTGGTCTTCTCGGTGGTGTTGTTCTTCTATAACAAGTTTGTGTTTGCCATCTTCTTGTTGGGAAGCATCCTCTATGGCGCATGGATGACCTTGTTCTTGAAACGGAGAAAGGTGCTCGACTATGAATTGTTTGAGCAGCAAGCTATTAACAACAATAAGACCTACGAGTTTATCACCTCCATGCAGGAAATCAAGTTGCAGGATTGTGAGCAACGCAGAAGATGGGAATGGGAGGACACGCAAGCAGACTTGTTCGGGGTGCAGATGAAATCACTCAAACTCCAACAGACACAGGAGGCTGGAAGTATCTTCATCAACGAGGTGAAGAACATCATCATCACGGTAGTTGCAGCCACCGCCGTAATCCATGGTCAAATGACACTCGGTATGATGCTTGCCGTGCAATACATCATCGGACAGCTCAACTCGCCTGTGGAGCAACTGATGAACTTCTTCTATTCTCTGCAAGATGTGAAGATTAGTTTGGAACGTATCAACGAGATTCACCAGATGGATGATGAGAATGGAAAGGAAGGCTTGCTAACTTCTATTGAAGATAAGAATGAGGGCATTGATATCAAGAACATCATGTTCAAGTACGACCCACATGCTTTGCGCAAAACCATAGACGATGTGAGCATTCACATTCCGCACGGTAAGGTAACAGCCATCGTTGGCGCATCTGGCAGTGGAAAGACCACCCTCATCCGCTTGATACTTGGTTATTATCCTGTCTTGGAGGGAAAAATCAACATTGGAAATACTGACATCAACAAACTCAACAAAAAGTGGTGGCGCAGACAATGTGGTGTTGTCATGCAGGATGGTGTTATCTTCTCGGAGAGTATCGCAAGAAATATTGCTGTTGATGATGGCGATATAGACAAGGAAAGGTTGTTGAAAGCTGCCGAGATAGCTTGCATCAAGGATTACGTGATGGCTTTGCCTCTGAAGTTCAACACCAAGATTGGGCGTGATGGCGTGGGACTTAGCCAAGGACAGAAACAGCGTATCTTGATTGCAAGGGCGGTGTATAAGAATCCAGACTATATCTTCCTTGACGAGGCGACCAACTCGCTCGATGCCAACAATGAGAGAAGCATCGTGGAGAACTTGGATAAGTTCTACAAGGGCAAGACTGTTGTGATTGTGGCTCATCGCCTAAGCACGGTGAAGAATGCCGACCAAATTGTGGTCATCGACCATGGAAATGTGGTTGAAGTTGGCAATCATGAATCGCTGACAGCCAAGCGAGGAGCATACTATAATCTTGTGAAGAATCAGTTGGAATTGGGAAACTAAAATGCTTTTGACATGGAACAGAAAGAAAAAGAAACAGATAATATCGAGTTGAGAAGCGAGAAGGTGAGGAACGTGATAGGCAAGGTTCCTCCTCGCCTCGTCAGCTTGGGAACGGTTGTCATTACGATAATAGTCCTCGCCCTCGCAGTTGCTTTCTACAAGACACCTTATCCTATATCTATAGAGGCTAATGGTGAGGTTATAAACCAAAGAACAATACAGGTGTTTGTGCCATACAAGTATTTGTATCTTTTTGATGAGCCAAGAACTGCTCACGTTTCTTTTGAGGGCAACGACAATGCATCTTATCACTGCGACATCATAAGCCATAATGCCAAGCTCATACATAGGGATGATGGCAACTATTTTATGGCTACAGCCACAGTGAGCACACAGAGACAAAAGTCCCCTGTGTTGCAAAAGTACATGAAAGCCGATGTCAGAATCATCGTCAGCAACAAAACGTTATGGCAGCAGGTATTCGGATAAGCTATATCCGAATACTGCTGTTTGTTTTTGGATACATATTGTTGGTAAGCATCAGATTTAACTCAAAAAGTTCTAAATTCCGTAAATTTCTCCTTGCTAGTTATGGGATATTTAGAAATTTATCGTATCTTTGTCCCCGAATTGAGGCGTTCTTTGCATATTGCAAAATACAGAAACGAGCAGAAGTCCGCTCGTTTCCATATTGTTACCTATATAATATAGGCAAACGCCCAACTTCTTGATTTTCAATCAAAGTCCAATTTAGAGCGAGTTATCATTTTAAACTATAATATTTATCAAATGGCTATAAGTTCGCAATCAAATCATAGGAAAAAACTTAATCCACTAATGTTTGTGGGAACAGGAAGTGATGTTGGAAAGAGTGTTGTAGCTGCTGCGTTTTGTAGAATATTTCGGCAAGACGGATATCGCCCAGCTCCATTTAAAGCACAAAACATGTCGCTCAACTCGTATGCCACTTCCGATGGATTAGAATTAGGACGCGCTCAGGCTGTACAAGCTGAAGCGGCAGGAATTCCTTGTGAGGCCGATATGAATCCCATCTTGCTGAAACCGCAGTCTGACCATACATCGCAAGTAGTCTTGTTGGGACGTCCTGACAGCAATCAGTCTGCTGGAAGCTATTTTCGAAAGGAAGGACGAGATCGCTTTCGTAAGGTTGCTCATGAAGCATTTGATCGTTTGGCATCCCGTTTCAATCCTATTGTGATGGAAGGGGCTGGAAGTGTTTCTGAAATCAATTTGCGCGAGGTAGATATTGTCAATATGCCTATGGCTCTTTATGCCCATGCAAATGTAATTCTTGTCGCAGATATTGACCGCGGTGGCGTTTTTGCTAGTATTTATGGCAGTATTATGTTGATGACACCTGAAGAACGAAGTCACATTAAAGGTATTATTATCAATAAATTCCGTGGAGACATCAGTCTCTTCGAATCAGGCGCGAAAATGATAGAGCAACTATGTGGAATACCAGTTCTCGGTATCCTGCCTTATTTTCGTGATATTCATATTGAAGAAGAGGATAGTGTCTCGTTGCAGGTTAAGTCGAGACAGGCTGTAAAAGGCAAGGTAAATGTTGCAGTAGTATTGTTGCGCCACATGAGCAATTTTACAGACTTTGATGCATTAGAACAAGATTCACGACTGCACCTTTATTATACCAACAATCCTGCTGATCTTGAAGATGCAAATATCATCATCGTTCCTGGATCCAAATCTACGATAGATGATCTTTGTCTGTTACGTCAGAATGGAATGGCGAAAGCTGTTGTAGAAGCACGAAAACGTGGCGCTACGATACTAGGAATATGTGGTGGCTATCAGATGTTGGGAAAGGAAGTACGTGATCCGAATCATGTCGAAGGTGAAATCGATCGATTGCCTGGTTTAGGTCTCTTACCTGTTGTAACCGTTATTGGAAGTGAAAAAACTACCAGGCAAGTTACCTTTCAATGTCCTACGCTGGTAAAAGATGAAAATGTCAAGCTTCGCGGTTATGAAATTCACATGGGAACGACAACACTTGATGACAATGCTCAGTCGATGAATCTATTTAATAACCAAACAACTGATGGATGTTTCGTTGATGATCGCTGCATGGGCACCTACATTCATGGAATACTTGATAATGCACCTATTGTTGATGTTTTATTGTCACCATATCTGAAAGATGCTCAACAGCAGTCTGTCTTTGACTATGAGACCTATAAAAACCAACAATATGATTTGTTGGCAGATCATGTAAGACAACATGTTGACATGGAGCGCATTTATCACATTCTTACTACGTCTGATTAGCTTTAACTGACAGATAAAGCAGATGTCGCATTTGTGGCAAAAGAAAGAAAAACATAATTCTTCTTTGTTTTTCGCTTACAAATTCGTAATTTTGCAAACGCATTGAGAATAGAAGGGAATGAGGTGAAAATCCTCGACTGTCCGGCAGCTGTAAACAACCCTATATCGACGTGAACAACAAAGTCACTGGTTTGTTACCGGGAAGGCGTTCGCGATCAGGTTGACAAGTCAGAATACCAATTCCAAGCATAAACAAAATTTTTCATCGTACTCTTGGGCTAGGCGATGAGATGTTTATAAATATGAAGAAATTCAATTTGTCGATAATTGCAATGCTTGTCTCTGTAAGCGCAACGGCGCAGACAGACACCATAACAAGCCGTGTTCATCAATTGAAAGAAGTGACTGTGACTAAGAGTCAGCGCAAGCGAATGCTCACAAGTACAGCACCTTTGCAAATGATGGACCGAAAAGACATGCTTACTATGGGAGTAACAGATATGGCAGACGCACTTCATCGAATGTCGGGTGTTACGCTACGCGACTATGGCGGTGCAGGAGGCATGAAGACCGTGGCTGTGCGTGGTTTTGGAGCAAAGCATACCGGTGTAAGTTATGACGGTGTTATGCTTAGTGATTGCCAGAGCGGCGAAATAGACCTTTCTCGTTATTCGCTTGATAATGTCGCCAAGTTATCATTGGTAATTGGTGATAATGATGATATTTTCATTCCTGCACGTCAGGCGGCATCATCAGCAGTTCTCAACATACAGACATTGCCTTTACCTTCTGATGAAAGAAAACCGCATTTAACTTCTCAGTTGAAGATGGGGTCATTCGGATATGTTAGTCCCTATTTGCGATATGAACAGAGTTTTTCTAAGGTCTTTGCCGTGTCTGCTGTAGCTGAATATATTTATGCCGAGAATGATTACCCTTATGAGATTAAAAATGTGAAGACTGTGACGAAAGATCGTCGTACTAACAGTCTCATGAGTAGCGGACATGGCGAGTTAAACTTTTCATGGCAACCTCATGCAACAAATCGATTGACAGGTAAGATTTACTATTATGACAATTCTCGTCAGTTGCCTGGCATCGTGCATTACTATACTAATGTTAGTGGTGAGACTCTTCATGACCGCAACTTCTTTGTACAGGCTGGGTTTCAAAAAAGTTGGGGAGATAAGTGGGCGTTGAAAACCATAGCCAAACTAAATTGGTACGAATCTATCTATCGCGACAAACTAATGCCTGGCGCTGTTAACGATGCAAGTTATTGGCAACGGGAATATTATGCTTCTGCTGCCCTGCTGTTTGTCCCAACGAAACATTGGGCAATGGATTATTCTGCAGATTATTCTTTTAACAATCTGAATGGCAGTTCATGGCGCGCCATTATTGGACATCCGTTTCGCCATAGTATTCTTCAGTCCGTTACTGTAAAATATCAAACTGGTCGTTGGGTCGTGACGGGAAAACTGTTGCATTCGCTTTTTATCAATCGTCAGAAGAACGTCGAACAGACAGATCGTACCGATGTGCAAATAAATTCTGCACGAAATATGCGTCGTCTCTCACCATCGCTGTCGTTGTCATACAAACTGCTTGAAGATGAGGAACTCTTTCTGCGTGCCAGTTACAAAAATATTTTTCGTTCTCCCACCTTTAATGAGAGTTACTACTATCATTATGGCAGTACCGACTTGAATCCCGAATTAACTGACCAGTGGAATATAGGTGTGACATACTCACCTCATCTCTCACGTTACACTACTGCAACGCTTACGTTTGACAGTTATATCAATAAGGTGAAAGACATGATAGTAGCAGTACCATATAATATGTTTGTTTGGACGTGTATCAATGTCGGTAACGTGCGCAGTATAGGCATCGACGCAACAATGCAGGTTGAACACCAGTTCAATAAAGCTCATCGGTTGATGCTCTCTGGAAGTTATAGTTTGCAAAAGGTGCAAAACCGAACTAATCCTGAGTCGCCCAACTACAATAAGCAGATTGCCTATATGCCTCAACATACAGCAAGTGGTTCTGTTGCTTATGAGAATCCTTGGATAAACTTTATACTGCATGCGACAGGTATGAGTAGCCGTTGGCCTAACAACGAGCATTATCCTTCAACAATGATAGAAGGCTATGTTGATTTTGGCTTGACAGCATATAAACAAATCCATTTTGGAAACCATCATGTAGAAATTCGTGGAGATATTAAAAATCTCTTTAATAAACAATACTGTATCGTGGCTCATTATCCGATGCCCGGCAGAAGTTGGATGATATCAATCAATTACAAATTATAATTAAATTATTTATTCAAAATGAAAAAACATTTATTAAGTATGGCAGTACTGCTCATGGGAGCAGCTATGTTTACCGCCTGTGATGACAACGACAATGAACAGCATGAATACATTGTTCCTGTAACAAAAGGTGCATTCCTTGTATGTAGTGGAAACATGAGCGGCAACATCGACGGTAGCGTTTCATACCTCGATTATACCTCTAATCAGGTTGCCAACAAGCAGTTCCAAGCACAGAATGGTCGTTCCTTAGGTGGTACTCCTAACGATGCTTTGGTTTATGGTAGTAAGATGTATATTGCCGTAACTGGTGAGAATACTCTTGAAGTTGTTGATGCCAAGACCTTGAAGTCTCTCAGACAGATCAAGACCAATGTGACTTTTGGTGAGGGTTGTCTCAAACCTCGTCACCTTACAGCCTCAGGCGACAAGGTGTATATTTCATTCTACGGAAAGTCTGAATCTTCGTATGATGATAATTGGGTTGCTACAACAAAAGGTAATGGATATGTAGTTGCAATTGATACCACAACATTCACCCAACAAGGTATCTATGAGGCTGGTTCTTTCCCCGAGGGCATCAGCGTAGCAGATAAGAAACTGTATGTCTGCAATTCTGATTATGCAGCATGCACCAAACCATCTATTTCTGTTATCGACCTGACTACCGGTGTTGGAAGTCTTATTAAGAATGATAATATTGTTAATCCACAGAAGATTGTCTTGACTGCTGCTGGCGATATGTATGTACTTGATTTTGGAAACTATGGCGATAAGAAGTCTGGTGTGTATAAGATTTCTGCCAAAAATAATGAGGTGACACGTCTGATGGATGCCAACGACATGGATTGCATTGGTAGCAATATCTTTGGTTATTATACTGAGTTCGACGCTTCTTACAAACCAGTCAAGACTACTTATCAGGTCTATAATCTTTTAAGCCAGGGAACATCTACTTTCTACACAGATACTAATAACGAGATTATCCCTGCATGTATTGGTGTTGATCCAGTTGTCGGTACCGTGTTCATCGCTTCTAACGTGAAGAATGCTGATACTGGCAAAACTGATTATAAGGCAAATAGCAAGATCTTCATGTTCAACGTTGAATATTCACAACAGGGCGTTTTTGTATCCGCTTCAAAGAATGCTAATGTGTGGGGCGCTACTGCAGGTGTAGGTCCTTGCGCTTTTGCTTTCAACGTTACCACTAATGTGATCAAATATTAGATAGACAGAGATGCGTCAGTTCATCCTGTTTGGAATGATGACCGTGTTGCTGTCATCCTGCGGAGGCCGAATGGCCGAAGTGCAGGATGGTGGCGACACGCTTCATTTAAAATATTCCTCTTTGTTGACTATTGTGCGTCATGAGGGATATACGATGGCTCAAATCCGTAATCCTTGGAAATCAGGGAAGACTCTTCATACCTATGTATTGGTTCCGAAAGACGAACAGTTACCAGATCAAGCATTACTGCCTGCACAGGCTACCATTATCCGTACACCCGTAGAGCATTCTGCTGTATTTACCACAGTTCATTGTTCTTTACTCGGTATGCTTGGAGCACAGGACAAGATAGTGGCTGTTGCTGATTTGAAATATATCAAACTGCCATTTGTCCAACAAGGGGTAAAAGCTGGTAAAATAGCGGATTGCGGTAGTGGAATGCAACCCATGGTAGAGAAGATTATGGATGTGAAGCCCGATATAATCATGCTTTCTCCTTTTGAAAACAGCGGTGGCTATGGAAAGGTTGAGGAAATCAATATTCCTATTGTAGAATGTGCAGAGTATATGGAAAACTCTCCGTTGGCACGTGCAGAATGGATGCGATTCTATGGATTGCTTCTTGGACGTGAACATGAGGCAGACAGCCTTTTCGCTTGTGTAGATAGCTGTTACCACATGCTTCAACAACAAGCTTCAAAGGCTCGTCATGGAGGACATCGTCGTACTGTGCTTTTCGACAAGATGACAGGTTCTGTATGGCATGTTCCCGGTGGACGCAGCACCATTGGGCAGATGGTTAAAGATGCGGGTGGTGACTACCCTTGGGAGAACGATACCCATGGAGGAAGTCTGTCTCTGCCCTTTGAGAATGTTTTAGAACGAGCTGGCGAAGCTGACGTCTGGCTGTTCCGTTATAGTAGTGACCATACCTATACGAAGGCAGATCTCTTAGGGGAGCGCGACGGTTATAAGATGCTGAAAGCATTTCGTCAGAATGAAGTTTATGGATGTAATGTAGAGAAGACGTCTTTTTATGAAGAAACTCCATTTCGTCCTGACCTATTGCTTTCTGACATCATCCAGATACTTCATCCGAATTTGATCCAATCAAAACACTTACGCTATTTCGAAAATACAAAATGAACAAAGGCTACATTTCATGCATCATGCTTGGCATCATGGTGCTCTTGCTTTTTGTGGTGAGCCTATTGATTGGTTCTGTCTCGATTCCTGTGAGCGAAACATTTCGCATTCTGATTGGAGAAGAGTCCGTCAAGCCCAGTTGGCAGTATATCGTGATTGAATCGCGCCTCCCTCAGGCTGTTACTGCCATGCTTTGTGGTGCTTCTTTGGCTGTTTGCGGACTTATCTTGCAAACGGCGTTTCGTAATCCGTTGGCAGGTCCCAGCATTTTTGGTGTTAATAGTGGTGCAGGCCTTGGTGTAGCCTTGGTGATGTTGTTTTTCGGTGGAAGCGTTTCGGCTGGAACTGTCAGCATTGGCGGTTTCATGGCTGTTCTTCTTGCTGCATTTGCAGGAGCTATGGGTGTCATGGCATTGATCTTTTTCTTTTCTACGTTGGTGCGAAGTCATGTGATGTTGCTGATTGTTGGCATAATGATAGGATATATGGCTGGTTCTGCCATTTCCTTGCTCAATTTTTTTGCAACAGATGAAGGGGTGAAATCGTATATGGTATGGGGAATGGGATCGTTTGGAGGTGTTTCGCTGAAAATGCTTCCTACTTTTAGTGTGATAACTTTGATAACCTTGGCTGTTTCTTTAGCTCTTGTCAAGCCTCTCAATGCCTTGGTCTTGGGAGATCGCTATGCTGAAAACCTTGGCGTAAACATTATACGTGTACGCAACTGGCTGTTGATGGTAACAGGTGTCCTTACTGCTGTAACCACGGCTTTTTGCGGTCCCGTGGCATTTATCGGTTTGGCAGTACCGCATATTGCGAGATTGGTGTTGGGAACAGACAATCATCGGGTTCTTCTTCCTGCTACAATTCTGACAGGAAGTGCTGTGGCTTTGCTTTGCAATATATTGACGGTATTACCTGGTGAGGGTGGGATAATACCTCTTAATGCCATTACGCCCTTGATAGGAGCACCTGTTGTCATCTACGTTATTCTTTCAAGGCGATAAGCGTGCTATAAAAATTTTCCGAATAAGAAAAGGCTACACCCAAACAGGTGTAGCCTTTTAGTTATGAAAACATATCTTTTTCCTTTGAGAATTCCTTATGTCTTAAAGAATGGTTTTAACAGCCTCGAGCATACCCTTGTCTTGAATCAGGTCAAGGAAGAGTTTAACCATTCCGTTGAGATTGCTGATCTTGTTGAGGTCTTCTCCCCAGATGAACTCGGCGCCGAGTACTCCGTCTGCAACCTTCTGGGTGTCACCAGTTGCCCACAGATCCTTGAGCAAATCCATAATCTTCTGGTCGTCATTAGGAACGATTTCTGCACCGTCAGCACGCTTGCCACCTTTGTAGTAGGTGATGATGGCAGCCAAACCGAATACCAATCCCTTAGGCAGTTCGCCCTTGCGCTCGAGATAGGTCTTTACTCCGGGCAGATCGCGTGCACAGAATTTGGGGAATGAGTTGAGCATGATGCTGGTCACCTGATGGTCAACGTATGGATTGTCGAAACGCTCCAAAACATCGCTTGCAAACTTCTCAAGCTCTTCAATAGGCAAATCGAGTGTTTGCATCAGTTCGTCAAACTGCACTTTGTGGATGTATTTACCGATGACCTCATGGTTGCAAGCATCGCGTACAATATTAACTCCGCTGAGGTATGCCACAGGAGAGAGTACGGTGTGTGGGCCGTTGAGCAATGTCACCTTGCGCTTGTGGTAAGGTTCCTCCGAAGGAACGAAGAGCACATGGAGACCAGCTTTGTCTGCGGGGAACTCATTAGCTACTTCCTTAGGGGCTTCAATCACCCAGAGGTGGAATGTCTCTGCCTGTACAACAAGGTTGTCGCGGTAAGAAATCTTTTCCTGAATCTCAGCAATTTCCTTGCGTGGGAATCCTGGAACGATACGATCCACGAGAGTGGCATAAACGCCACAAGCTTCTTCAAACCATTTCTTGAAAGCATCACCCAACTGCCACAGTTCGATGTATTTATAGATGCAATCCTTCAGTACGTGTCCGTTGAGGAAAATCAATTCACAAGGGAAGATGATAAGTCCTTTAGTGGGATCTCCGTTGAAAGTCTGATAACGGCGATAAAGCAACTGTACGAGTTTGCCAGGATATGAAGATGCAGGTTTATCATCCAACTTGCAAGCAGGGTCAAAAGCAATACCGGCTTCTGTGGTGTTGCTAATGACGAAACGCATCTCAGGCTGGTCTGCCAATGCCATGAATGCATCGTTCTGTGAATAAGGATTCAAAGCGCGACTGATCACATCGATTCGCTCAAGCGTATTGACGGGCTTTCCGTTTTCACGACCCTGAAGATTGACGTGGTAAAGACAGTCTTGTCCGTTAAGCCAGTCTGCCATACCTCTTTCTATAGGCTGTACTACAACTACGCTACCATTGAAATCAGTTTTCTGGTCCATGTTCCAGATAATCCAATCAACAAAAGCACGAAGGAAGTTTCCTTCACCAAACTGAATCACCTTTTCAGGCATCACACTCTTAGGTGCGAAATGTTTGTTTAACGGTTTCATTTCTTAATATTTTATAGATTGTTTTTAAATGTAGGGCAAAGTTACGAACTAATTGTGAAACTGCAAAAAAAATATTTATTTATGTCCCATTTTTCTGCGTAAAGGTTTGCGGAGAAAAAAGTGCTTGTTTCTTATTCATAAGTTGAAATGAATAGGAGTTGATGACTCGTTCTCGGCTTCGGGATGTCTTCGGGATGACTTCGAGGTTTTACCTTTCGTGGACTATCCCCACGATATGTATTTATAAGTTTGGTATCTATTCCCTTGTAAAAACTTTAGAATCCATTTCATTTAGGAATACCTATTTTTGATGATTTATAGTATGGTTTTTGCCTTTTTTGCAGATAATTTACTAATTTTGCACTCGTAATTTTTAAAGTATAGCAAATGAAACTATCCGATCTGAAAACGGGGCAACATGCCACAATAGTGACGGTACAAGGCCATGGCAGCTTCCGAAAACGCATCGTAGAGATGGGATTTGTCAGAGGAAAAGATGTAGAGGTCTTGCTTAATGCACCATTGCAGGACCCTGTCAAATATAAGGTAATGGGTTATGAAATCAGTCTGCGTAGGCAAGAGGCTGAGATGATTGTGGTGGATACTGATCCATCCCATCAGCAACCCGTTGTGAATCATGAAACCATGACAGATACAGTTCAAGACAATTGCGACCAATCTTTGCCAGCACATGTTGGCAATACCATCAATGTGGCTCTGATAGGTAATCCGAACTGTGGTAAGACGTCGCTTTTCAATTTCGCCAGTGGTGCTCACGGGCATGTGGGTAATTACAGTGGTGTGACGGTTGATGCCAGCGAGGCTCGTGCGACGTGCGACGGGTTTGTCTTTAATCTTACGGATCTTCCCGGTACCTATTCGCTCTCCTGTTACAGTCCGGAGGAACTCTACGTGCGTGAGCATCTGATGAAACGTCATCCCGATGTTGTCATCAACGTGATAGACTCTTCCAATCTCGAGCGTAATCTTTATCTGACCACTCAACTTGTTGACATGAACGTCAGAATGGTTTGCGCACTCAATATGTATGATGAGTTTGAACGCCGAGGAGACACGTTAGACACTCAAACGCTGTCAACGCTTTTTGGTGTGCCTTTTGTTTGTACGTCATTCAAATCGGGTCGGGGAGTCCAGGAGCTGTTTCGTGAGGTCATCAGCGTGTTTGAAGACTGCAACGCGTCTGTTCGCCATATTCACATCAACCATGGTCACGAGATAGAGTCCGGTATTGCCCATATCCAACAGTACCTGAAGCGCAACGAGGTGGTTCGCACGCTTTTTTCAACTCGCTATATGGCCATCAAACTTCTTGAGCATGATGACCGGGCAGAGGCTTATGTGGAAAAGATGGAGAATGCCAAAGAGATTATGGCAGCGCGTGACGCAGCAGAACTTCGTGTGAAAGAGGAGAAAAAGACTGACTCTGAAACTGCCATTATGGATGCGAAGTATGGTTTTATTCATGGCGCTCTGACAGAAGCGGGCTTTCGGCAAGGCACCAAGGAAGATACTTACCGCATGACGCATTTTATAGATGATGTGCTTTCCAATAAATATCTGGGCTTTCCCATCTTCTTTTTGATTCTCTATGTGATGTTCCAGACCACTTTCTCGTTGGGCCAGTACCCGATGGACTGGATAGAGTCTGCCGTTTCATGGTTGGGCGAACAGGCTTCTGCGCTGATGTCCGAAGGTCCCTTGCGTTCCATGCTTGTTGATGGCGTGATTGGTGGAGTAGGAGCAGTTATTGTTTTCTTGCCTCAGATATTGATTCTCTATTTCTTCATCTCGCTGATGGAAGATAGCGGCTATATGGCACGTGCAGCTTTTATTATGGATAAGTTGATGCATAAGATGGGTTTGCATGGTAAATCGTTCATCCCTCTTATCATGGGATTTGGTTGTAATGTTCCTGCCATCATGGCTACGCGCACCATAGAGAGTCGGCGCTCTCGTCTCATCACGATGCTTATCTTGCCTTTCATGTCGTGCTCGGCGCGCCTACCTATTTATATTATGATCATAGGAACGTTTTTTGCTGCCCAATACCGTTCATGGGTGATGATCATGCTGTATGTCATTGGTGTGATTGTGGCAATCATAGTCAGCAAGGTGTTCTCGTCATTTGTTGTCAAGGGTGAAGATACTCCTTTTGTGATGGAATTGCCTCCTTACCGCTGGCCAACTCCCAAAGCCATTGGCAGACATACATGGGAGAAAGGTAAAGAGTATCTCAAGAAGATGGGTGGTATCATTCTCGTGGCTTCCATCGTCGTCTGGGCGTTAGGTTATTTCCCCCACGATGAATCATTATCACCTGTCCAACAAAAGGAGCAATCCTATATTGGCAGTATAGGTAAGGCCGTAGAACCGGTTTTCGAGCTGCAAGGTTTCAACTGGAAACTCGATGTCAGCCTCATTGCCGGTGTGGGTGCAAAGGAAATCGTGGCTTCTACAATAGGTGTTATTTACAGTGGCGACGACTCGTTTGGCGATGATGACTCGTTCAGCGACGATACTGCCAAATATAGCCGCTTGCGCAATCAGATGCTTGCCGATGGCATCACACCGCTTGCTGCCTTCAGCTATCTGCTGTTTGTATTATTGTATTTCCCCTGTATAGCTACGGTCATTGCCATACGCAACGAAACAGGATCGTGGTCTTGGGCTGCTTTCTCTGCCTTCTATACCACGGCAATAGCATGGATTGTCAGCATGTTAGTCTATCAAATTGGTAGTTTGTTTTAGAAACGGTAACTCATAAAAATGAAAATATCAAAAAGAAAATATGTCACCGTCTTCTATGCCGTTGTAGTGGCATTGGCCGTGATTAAAGAGCCTTTGTTGGGCTGTTGTGATTCTACTGAAACCAACGAGGCTGTCGTGACAGATACTGTTCAGAATGTTCCGGCTGTCGTGGCGGAGATAGGAGAAAAACCTCACAAGATTGGTTATGTGCCTCCTTACAAGACGACCTTTCCCGATAGCCAGCAAGTGCAACTTGCCGCTGCTGAGCGCCTGGGCGTTCGTCCTGTTGCCAATCGTGCTGATGCGGAAGCACGTAAAAAGGAGTTGGTTTATATTGCCTCAAGTCCTTATTATCATGTAGATCATCTCCGGAGTTCCCTGCCTTATCTTGTGCCTCGTGCGGCAGTATTGCTGCAAGACATAGGTCAGGCTTTCTATGATAGTCTTTATGTCAAGGGAATACCCATCAATCAACTGATTGTAACCAGCGTATTGCGTAGTGAGGAAGATGTTGACAAATTGCGTCGCCGTAATGGCAATGCCACCGAGCGCAGCTGCCATCTTTTCGGCACTACGTTCGATGTTTGTTACAACCGTTATCATCCTGTGATGCGTCCTGTTCGCAACGATACTTTGAAATGGGTCTTAACACAAGTGCTTCGCGATATACGTGAACAAGACCGGTGTTACATTAAATACGAAGTGAAACAGGGTTGTTTTCACATGACAGTCCGTTAATACAGATCTTAAAAAGAAGACAATGATATTGCTATTGGCACAAAAACATCTGTTATACATATATAAAAACAATATTCCTTAAATTAGCAGACAAAGTCTTTCCGTATATTCTTCCACAAATCCGCAACCAATAGGGTTTAGTGGGATTTTGCTTGTAAAACGACAAAAATTCTTTTATTGTACATATTCCTTGCATAATAGAAACGTCGTAAACACAAAATTCCCTTACCCCATAAAGCGATTTGAGGTAATTCGCCGGTTTAACCCAAAAAGCATGGCCTTTAACCAAAGTCTGTCTTGAACAGGTTGGCATAAGCATTGCTGTCTGAGTAAATGTTCAATACGTGCCTACGTGACGTCTTAATTATTCTAATTTTAGTTTGATTTTATTGACTGCTTAGAAAGGTGTACTGTATTTGTATGTTTTTTACTACCTATTAAATACAAAAAAGAGAACCATTGCTGGTTCTCTATTTTGAAGTGATTCCGTAGGGATTCGAACCCTAGACCCACGCCTTAGAAGGGCGTTGCTCTAATCCAACTGAGCTACGGAACCAACTTTTCGGCTGCAAAGGTACAAAGAAGTAAGTGAAAAACCAAAGAAAAATGATAATTTCTTCTTGTTTTCTGAGTGAAAGCGATTCTGAGTCCGATTATTGAGCCGAATTTGGTGATGAAAACTCTTGTAATAAGGGTGAAGGAAACAAAATGACAGCTGGGAAGTGATATGATGATAGTGGAATATATGGGAAAAACATAGTAATTTCCGATGACTTTCGTAATTTACAAAAAATCGTCAAAAAAATAAAAACGTTGTTCTGAATAAATGTTGTAATTTTGCAACGGAAATCCTGAAAGGGAAATGTGAAGTCTATGTGAATTACATCAAACGAAATAAACTTAAAACAATAACTTATTAAGAATATTGTATTATGGCGACAGCTATTATCCTTTTACAATTTGCCATTGTATTGACATTAATCTTCAAAGGTGCCCTCGTGGGAGGCATAGGACTCGGAATTTACGGTATGGTGGGCGTGTTTATTTTGGTGTTCCTCTTTGGACTGAAACCAGGTAGCCTACCCATCGACGTGATGCTTATCATCGTATCTGTAATTACTGCTGCGGCAACCTTGCAAGCGGCAGGAGGTCTTGATTATCTCGTAGGACTGGCAGCATAATTCCTACGCAAGCATCCGAACCACATTACTTATTTCGGTCCACTCACCACATGGCTTTTCTGTCTTGTGGCATGAATAGCACACACGAGTTATTCTCTTCTTCCTATTATCTCTGAGATTGCAACAAACAAAAAGATTCGTCCAGAACGGCCGTAGAGTGTGGCTACCATAGCAGCTTCGTTGGGTATTACCGGCAGTCCTGTCTCTGCAGCCACTGCAGCGATGAATAGCACCTATCTGCTTGGTGGTGCGGGTATAGAATTGAAGGATATTATGATAGTGTGTATTCCTACTTCATTGATAGCCATTCTTGTGGCTGCTTTCGTACAAAACCGTATTTGCAAGGAACTCCATGTGGATGAGATATACCAAGAACGTATATCATATTGGCAATGGCCTTCTTGCCGGCAGATGTACTGGCGCAAGGCACGAATGATGGTCTTGGCGGTGACAATCAGAAAGTCGCAGGCAGCAAGGCTGATGCTTTCCTTCACGCCGTTCATATTTGCCATGATCGTGCAAGATCCGCTTTCCACTAAGAGAAGTTTAGTAAATAGCGTGCGCTCCTTCACCATGTTGTTGAAACTGTCTTCTGCCGTATCAGATACTTTGAAATCAGCATCGTTTTCATTTTCATTGTCTTTTCTGTTTATGGTGAAATATGCCGCATAAGCTCCAAATATATCCTGAAGATAATATTTGGTGGCAAACTCTTCCAAATTATAAATCTGTTGTTTCATGCAGGTCTTTTCAAAAGAATAAGATTATAGGTTGGAAAATAAAAATACAGTCCAGTTTGAAGTTATTGAGCGTAAAGTTACGTTTTTTCTTGAATTATGTGCTGTTTTGGGGAAAAATCTTAGCTGTCACTTGGCAGAAAAAACGAAGTTCTTTGTCGTTGGCATCCAAACTACTTGATAGCATAGAAATGTGAGTGGAAACGCCTCTGCCCGACACTGCAGAAAGTGAATGCAGAAGCGGAAAATGCAATTTTCCATATAAATGTGGATAGGACAGGCGGAGAATATGCCGTACCTTTGCAGCCGTTATGAGAAACAAATCGTTATTTTTAATTTTATTGTTAGGGCCTGCAGTAAGCAAGGCTGAGTCTTTGAATATACCATCCGACTCTTCGCGCGTTTATGACCTTGACGAAGTCGTTGTGGTTTCGCAACCCAAAGACACCTATCGGTTGCGCCAGCAGCCTTTGGCTTCAACGGTAATAGGTCGCGACCAACTTGTTGACCATGGAATGGGAGATATTCGAGACGTCTCTGCTTTTGTTCCGTCGCTTGCCATGCCTGCGTATGGCTCACGTTTTACATCCTCTATTTACGTGCGAGGCATCGGCTCTCGCGTCAATAGTCCGTCGATGGGTGTGTATGTTGACAACATCCCTCTGTCCAACAAAACAGCGTTCAACACCCATCTTTACCAGACCGACCGCGTTGACGTGTTGCGGGGTCCCCAGGGTACGCTCTATGGAATGAATGCAGAAGGCGGACTGGTAAGAATCTACTCTAAATCACCTTTTACCCATCAGGGTACGGCATTGAAACTGGGATTGGGAACCGCCTTCTATCGTAATGTGGAAGTGGCACACTCCCAACAGTTAAGTTCCAAAGCGGCTTTCTCGTTGGCAGGGTTCTATCAAGGCACAAACGGATTCTATCGTAACACGCAGACCGACCGTTCTGCCGATAAGATGGATGAGGCTGGCGGTCGTTTCCGCCTGATGCTTCGTCCGTCAGCGCATTGGAACATTGATTTCATCAGCGACTACCAGTATGTTCGCCAGAACGCCAACCCTTATGGCGTGCTCCATCTGGACAACAACCGCGTAGATGCTCCTAGTCTGAACGAGCAAAGTTGCTATCAGCGCAATCTGTTGACCAACGGACTCCATATCCAATACTCAGGAGCAGGATTCATCATGCAAAGCACCACCTCCTGGCAGTTCTTGCGCGACCGTCTGCTGATGGATGCCGACTATTCGCCTTCCGACTTCTTCAAGGTCGAACAGCGTCAGTTGAGCAATTCGCTCAGTCAGGAGTTTACCATAAAGAGCGCCAATAAGAGCCGTTGGCACTGGACAAATGGTGTGTTTCTTGCCCATGAATGGTTGAAGACCACCGCCCCCAACACCTTCGGACAGGCATTCAGTCAGCAGATGGGCAGTAGAATCGGCAACATGATTTACGGACAGATCTTCCGTTCGCTGGCTGACCGCATGGGCGAAACGGCTGCTGCCGCCATGATTGAGCGATTAGGAGGTGTCCGTGTAAACATGGGATTGTGGGTGCCGAGTTCTTTCCATACTCCACAGTCCAATATCGGCATTTTCCATGAGTCGAATATTGAAATAGCCGAACACCTTACCGCTACCGTCGGTTTGCGATACGATTACAGCCGCAACAGTATTTCCTATGATGCGAGCGGACAGGCCAACATGGACTTCAGTATCATGGGTTCGGCAGCGAAAGTCAAGATAGTTTCTCCATTTGTCAATCAGGAACATTCCTCGTTCCAACAGCTGTTGCCTAAGTTCGGACTGCTCTATCGATGGTCTAACGGAAGTAATATATATACCACTGTGACAAAAGGTTATCGTAGTGGAGGATTTAATATCCAACTCTTTAGCGACATTATTCAGACCGATGTGCAGAACAATCTGCGCGGTGCTTTGCAACAAGCCATGGAGGCACGCAAGGATATTGAGGTCAATATCAGCCATACTGATGAGGAATATGCCACGTTGCTCGAAGGCATCCGCTTCAAACCGGAGGAGAGTTGGAACTACGAGGCAGGTGCCCACCTCAATCTCTTTGGTAACACCGTTCAGGCTGATTTAGCTGCATACTACATGCAGATTCGCAACCAACAACTCTCTGTGTTTAGCAGCGATTATGGCTATGGACGAAAAATGGTCAATGCAGGACGCAGTTACAGTTGTGGACTCGAACTGGCAGTACGCGGTCAGGCGCTGTCCGACCATTTGTCTTGGGCTGCCACTTATGCCTATACCCATGCCGCGTTCAAAGATTACACCACCAATAATAATGCGACAGGCGAAGCTGTTGACTATTGCGGCAAACGCGTGCCTTTTGTTCCCGAACATTCCTTCTCATTGCTTGCAGACTATCGTGTTGACCTTCATCACGACAATTTCAAGGCCATCATCTTCGGAGCCGACCTCAACGGACTCGGCAGCATCTATTGGGATGAAATGAATACTTACCAACAGCAAGTCTATGCGCTGCTGGGGGCTCATATCGGCGTGCAACTGGAATGCTGTCATGTCAATCTGTGGGCTCGCAATCTCACCAATACCCATTACAATACCTTCGCATTCCAAAGCAAAGCGACGGGAGAATCGCTGTATTTTGCACAGCGCGGTAACCCCTTCCAACTCGGAATCGATTTCGGTTGGAACTTTTAATCTCAATCGGTCCTTAGGGAAAAAGGTGATTAAACACACCAATGACCTAAGGACTGATTATACTTAGTTACAAATGTGACACTAAAAATCGGTATTTATGTTAATATTGTTAAAATTAACGAAGATAATTAACGGATAAGTACCCCCATGTTTGTAATATCGCTAACTTTGCAGACATGAAGAAATCCACAATCTGGGCAATAGCCATTATCATGGGACTCTCGTTCCTGGTGCTGCTCTTCCTTCAGTTCTCTTATGCAGAAGAGATGATCAAGATGAAGAAGGAGCAGTTTGACGAGAGTGTCAACCGAAGTCTCTACCAAGCCTCGCGCAACTTAGAGATGAACGAGACGCTGAGGTATTTGGAAAAGGATGTCAACGAGACCGAGCGCCGGGCATTCCGACAGGATTCGGTGATGGTCGATGGACTGGACGGAACCATCAAGCACTCGCATCAGTTCTCGGTAGCTACCGACGACGGAACAGTCTATTCTTCCTTCCAGATGAAATCGTTTGAGATGAAGCCCGCTAGCGTACCCAAAGGCATGATCATCCGCAAAGACAAGAGTTCCATCTCCGAAGCTGCCAAATCCATGCAGGAGATTGTTCGCAAGCGCTATGTTTATCAGAAAGCACTGTTGGACGAGGTGGTCTATAATATCCTTTATACCGCCAGCGACAAATCCCTCAAGGAACGTGTGAATTTCAAGATGCTCGACCAAGATATCCGTGCCGAACTTCTCAACAACGGAGTGAAAATTCCCTATCATTTCACCGTCTCTACCACCGACGGCCGTGAGGTCTATCGCTGTCCTGACTATACTGACGAGGGAGAAGAGTACAACTATTCGCAGTTGCTCTTCCGCAACGACCCGCAGTCGAAGATGGGACTGGTGAGAATCCACTTCCCTGAGATGAACAGCTACATCTTTTCATCGGTGCGCTTCATGATCCCGTCCATCATCTTTACCATCGTATTGCTCATCACCTTTATCTTTACCGTGGTGGTGATCTTCCGACAGAAACGCTATACTGAAATCAAAAACGATTTCATCAACAATATGACCCATGAGTTGAAGACACCTATTGCTTCCATCTCACTGGCTGCGCAGATGATGAACGACAATACCGTGACCAAGACAGAAGCCATGACCAAACATCTCGGTGGGGTGATTGCCGATGAGTCGAAACGCTTGCGTTTTTTGGTAGAAAAAGTATTGCAGATGTCGATGTTCGACAAGAAGAGCATCGTATTCAAGAAGAAAGAACTCGACCTCAACGAGATGGTTGAGAATATCGCCTCTACCTTCTCATTGCGAGTGGAACATACAGGAGGAAAGATATTTACCGAGATAGAAGCGGTGGATTCAGCCATCTATGTGGATGAACTGCATTTCCAGAATGCCATTACCAACCTGATGGATAATGCCGTGAAATACCGCAAACCCGAAGAACCGATCAATATCTTCATCCGCACATGGAACGATAACGACCGTCTGTACCTCTCCATACGCGACAACGGACAGGGCATCAAGCGCGAGAATATCAAAAAAGTTTTTGAGAAGTTCTACCGCGTGCATACGGGCAACAAACACGATGTGAAAGGCTTCGGTTTGGGACTGGCGTATGTCAAGAAGGTCATCGACCTGCATCAAGGCGAAATCAAATGTGAGAGCGAACTGGGCAAGGGTACTAAGTTTACCATCTCCCTCCCCGTGCTCCACGAACAATAAACAAGTATAAACAAAAATAGAATAATAACATCTAAACATTCATGATTATGGACGACAAACTGAAAATTCTTCTTTGCGAAGACGATGAAAACCTCGGAATGCTTTTGCGTGAGTATCTGGCAGCTAAAGGTTACCAGGCAGAACTCTGCCCCGATGGAGAGGTAGGCTACAAAGCTTTCCTCAAGACCAAATTCGATATTTGTGTACTCGATGTCATGATGCCGAAGAAAGACGGTTTTACTTTGGCACAGGAAATCCGTAGTGCCAACGCAGAGATCCCCATCATCTTCCTTACTGCAAAGACCCTCAAAGAGGACATCCTGCAAGGTTTCAAAATCGGTGCAGACGATTATATTACCAAACCTTTCTCCATGGAGGAACTCGTTTCACGTATCGAGGCCATCCTGCGCCGTGTACGTGGCAAGAAAAACAAGGAAAGCTCGGTCTATCACATCGGTAAGTTTGTGTTCGACACCCAGAAGCAGACCTTGACCATCGGCGACAAGGTGTCTAAGCTGACCACGAAGGAGAACGATCTTCTGGGCTTGCTTTGCAGCCATGCCAACGAGATTCTACAGCGTGATTTCGCATTGAAGACTATCTGGATTGACGACAACTATTTCAATGCACGCTCTATGGACGTTTATATCACCAAGTTGCGTAAACACTTGAAAGACGATCCGCAGATAGAAATCATCAACATTCACGGCAAGGGTTATAAGTTGATTTCTCCAGAAGAAGACTAAACCGCTGTTACCTTTGTGAACCAAGTATAGACTGGCGGGTTGCCTTACGAAGTGTAATCCGCTGGTTTCAGTAATATAACATACCGACAAGATTTTATTGCATGGATATAAAAAGTGCTGAATTTAGTTTGAGCGCACCAATGGTAAGCATGTGTCCCAACGACACAAAACCAGAATATGCCTTCATTGGCAGGTCCAATGTGGGCAAGTCGAGCCTGATCAATATGCTGACCAACCGACGCAAGTTGGCAAAGACTTCAGCAACACCTGGTAAGACCTTGCTTATCAACCATTTCATCATCAACAAAGAGTGGTACCTCGTCGATCTACCGGGCTACGGCTATGCGAAGCGCTCCAAGAAAGAGGTGGCAAAACTCGATCAGATGATCAGAGGATATATTCTGCAACGGGAGCAGATGGTCAATGTCTTTGTATTGGTGGATTCGCGACACGAACCCCAGGCGATAGACCTGGAGTTTATCGATTGGCTCGGACAGTCGGGAGTACCTTTCGCCATCGTGTTTACCAAAACCGATAAGTTGAGTGGAGGCAAGGCCAGTCAGAATATTGCCAGTTATAAGAAGAAGTTGCAGGAAACATGGGAGGAACTCCCGCCGATGTTCCTGACATCCTCCGAAAGTCGGCAGGGTAGGGACGAACTCCTGGATTATATTGATAGTATCAATCAACAACTGAAGGGATAGTATGGCGAAGGACACTCCGTATGTTGATGTGCAAAACCTCTCCAAATCATTTGGAGCACTTCAGCTGTTCGACAACATCAGTTTCTCCATAGCCGAAGGACAACGCGTGGGACTCGTTGCCAAGAACGGTACGGGAAAATCCACACTTCTCGCTGTCCTTGCGGGCAAAGAGGGATGCGACAGCGGCGACATCGTCTTCCGTCGCGACCTGAGGGTTGGATTCTTGGAACAGTCTCCACGGTTCGACCCTGACGAGAGTGTGCTCGATGCCTGCTTCAACCACCAGGGCGATCCCGATAAGGTGTTGAAAGCCAAACAGGTGTTGACGCAGTTGAAGATTCGCGACCTCAACCAACCCATGCGGCAGTTGAGTGGCGGACAGCAGAAACGTGTCGCACTCGCCAACGTGCTGCTCACCGAACCCGATCTGCTGATTCTCGACGAACCCACCAACCATCTCGATCTGGAGATGATAGAATGGCTCGAAGGCTACCTCTCGCGAGGCAACCGCACCTTGCTCATGGTCACCCACGACCGATTCTTCCTGGATCGCGTCTGTTCGGTCATCCTCGAACTCGACGACCGTACGGTCTATACCTATCGTGGCAACTACGCCTATTACCTCGAAAAGCGACAGGAGCGTATTGATGCGAGACGCGCAGAAATTGCCCGTGCCAACAATCTCTATCGCACCGAACTGGAATGGATGCGCAGAATGCCACAGGCGCGAGGCCATAAGGCACGCTACCGCGAAGAGGCTTTCTATGAGTTGGAGAAGGTGGCTAAGCAGCGCATGGAAGAGCGCCAGCTCCGCCTCAAGGCAAGCAATGTATATATCGGCAGTAAGATCTTTGAGTGTCAGTACATCTCCAAGCGCTTTGACGATGTGGTCATCCTCAAGGATTTCTACTATAACTTCTCACGCTTCGAGAAGATGGGTATTGTGGGCAACAACGGCACGGGAAAATCCACCTTCATCAAAATGCTACTGTCTCAGGTGCAACCTGACGAAGGACGTATCGTCATCGGCGAAACGGTGCGCTTTGGCTATTTCTCGCAGGAAGGCTTGCAGTTTGACGAACAGATGAAGGTCATCGATGTCATCACTGCCATTGCCGATTATGTTGACCTGGGTAGCGGAAAGCGCCTGACAGCGTCCCAGCTCTTGCAGTATTTCCTGTTTACACCCGAACAGCAGCACAACTATGTGTATAAGTTGAGCGGTGGCGAGCGACGCAAACTCTACCTCTGTACCGTGCTGATGAAGAATCCCAACTTCCTGGTACTCGACGAGCCCACCAACGATCTCGATATTGTGACCATGCAGATCCTCGAAGAGTATCTACAGGATTTCCCCGGTTGCGTGATTGTCGTCAGCCACGACCGCTATTTCATGGATAAGGTGGTCGATCATCTCCTGGTGTTCAAGGGACAGGGCGAGGTGAAAGACTTCCCCGGCAACTACAGCCAGTACCGCCAGTGGCTCGCCATGGAAGATGCGGCAACGGTCAAGGATAACAAGGAACCGAAGGGAAAGACTGCTAAGTCCTACCGGCATGATGACCGGCGGCGAATGACTTACAAAGAGCGGTTGGAGTTTGAGAAACTCGAAAAGGAAATCGCACAACTCGAAGAGGAACAGCACCTGATAGAAGATGCCCTATGCAGCGGTACGCTGTCTGTCGATGAAATCACCGAGAAGAGCAAGCGCCTGCCAGTGCTTCAAAGCGAACTCGATGAGAAGTCGATGCGGTGGCTTGAACTCTCAGAGATAAAAGACGAATCGAGAAAATAAACGAATTGGGAAAATAATACCAGAGAAATGATCAGTCAGCAATATCCGTCGCAGTTGCTCGAAAGAGCCGTGCAGGAGTTTTCCAAACTCCCTGGCGTGGGCCGTAAGACAGCACTTCGCCTCGTGCTTCATCTGTTGCGACAAGAAGATCAGGACGTACAGGCTTTTGTGGAGGCCGTCAGTCGCCTGAAGCACGATGTCTGCTATTGCAAAACCTGTCACAACATCTCAGATGCTGAGCGATGCCCCATCTGTGCAGACCCAAGGCGCGACGCCACTACGGTCTGTGTCGTGGAGAACATCCAGGATGTCATGGCGGTAGAAAACACTCTGCAGTATCAGGGATTGTATCATGTGTTGGGCGGAGTCATCTCGCCCATGGACGGCATTGGACCCTCTGACCTTGAAATCGATTCGTTGGTCAAGCGGGTTGAAGAAGGGGGAGTCAGGGAGGTAATTCTCGCACTCAGCCCGACCATGGAAGGTGACACCACCAATTTCTATATCTTCCGCAAACTCGCTCCCTATGATGTCAGCATCTCTATCATCGCACGGGGTGTGTCTGTAGGCAACGAACTGGAGTATACCGATGAGGTGACCCTCGGAAGGTCTATCGTCAACCGCACGCCGTTTGAGGGCAAATGACCGCTACACATTATTTATATATAAGAAACGGTAATCATCTATATAGCATATAGCAAACGAATAAACAACAAACGAAATGGCTAAGACAATATTCTATCTGCAACACCGGCTGATGGTGACCTTCTGGACCATCCTGACACTTACCCTGCTAGTCACCGTACTGCTGCGCGCCACCGATTGCTGCGCAACTCTGCAGGTGATCTCCAATCCTGTCGTGGAATATGTAGTCGATATGGTAGCAGTATGCCTCACTATCGCACTCGTACCCCTTGCCTTACGACTCATGTATTGCCAGTCAGTACGCCGCAAGTTGCCCGAGAAGTATGCCCGTTGGGCATGGACACGCCAGTTGCTGCTCCAGTCGGTATGTGCCATCGATGCGGTATGTTACGGACTCTTCGATAAGGCATCCTATTTCTATCTCGCCATCATCTCACTGTTGGCAATGGTATTCGTCTATCCCTCGCAAAAACGCTGTGAGGCGGAGACAAACAAAGGTGAAACGGAATGAAAAAACTCTCTGTCGTCATCGTAAGCTATAATGCACGCCAGTATCTCGGACCCTGTATCCGTAGCGTAGAACAGGCGATGAAAGGTATTGACGGAGAAATCATCGTCGTCGATAACCAGTCGTCCGACGGCACCGTCGAAGACCTCAAGGCACATTTCCCGCAGGTGCAGGTGGTGGAGAGTGGGGGAAATATAGGTTTCGCAAAAGCCAACAACATCGGCATACGGTTGAGCCACAGCCCCTATGTGCTGCTCCTCAATCCCGATACCGTGGTGGGCGCCAATACACTCCGTCAGACCGTCGATTTCATGGAACAGCATCCGCAGGTGGGAGCAGCAGGAGTCCAGATGCTCAATGCCGACGGAACACGCGCACCGGAATCACGGCGAGGACGCCCCACAGCCCTTGTCGCTTTATATAAGATGTGTGGACTGGCACGCCTCTTTCCCAACAGCCACCGCTTCGCACGCTATTACATGAGTTGGCTGTCATGGACAGAACCGGCGGAGATCGATGTGATCAGCGGAGCCTTCGCCATGTTGCGCCGGAAGGCACTCGACCAGGTGGGACTGCTCGACGAAGATTTCTTCATGTACGGCGAAGATATCGACCTCTCCTGTCGCCTCCTCGATGCAGGGTGGCACAACTGCTATCTGCCCTGTAAGATCGTACACTATAAGGGAGGATGCAGCGACAAGACCTCCGTCAGTTACGTCCGTGTGTTCTATAAAGCCATGATCATCTATTATCGGAAACATCATGCACAGACCAATTTCTGCATCAGAAAACTCGTGGAACTCGCCATCTGGATTCGTGCATTGTTGGCCATGATAGGCATCCTGCCCTCACGACTGGTCAGAACACGCGTCAAAACCATTATCACCCCTCAAGACTTACTCACATGAAACAATTACCCGTTATCACCCTCCGTGCCATGGAACCCGAAGACCTCGAAGTGCTCTATACCATCGAGAACGATCGTTCCCTGTGGGACATGGGAACCGCCAATGTGCCGTATTCCCGCTATTCACTCCGCGACTACATCGTTCATGCCAGTAATGATATCTATGTCGATCGCCAGGTGCGGCTGGTCATAGAAAACAGCGAACACCAGGTAGTGGGACTTGCCGACCTTGCCAATTTCGACCCGCAGCACCTCCGTGCCGAACTCGGACTGGTGGTACTTCGCCAATACCAGCGCCGGGGATATGCCGAAGCTGCCGTGGTACAGGTCCTCGATTATGCCCGCCATATCCTGCATCTCCATCAACTCTATGTCATCATCGACCAGCGCAACGAAGCCGCCTTGCAAATCTTCCGTAAATACTGTTTTATAGCAGGCAGGACCCTCAAAGATTGGCTATTTGACGGGGAAAAATACCATGATGCCAGCTTTTTTCAAAGAATTTTATAACTTTTCTTTAAAAAGGTTTGGTGGTTTCAAAAATTCTCACTACCTTTGCACCCGCTAAACAAGAAAAGACTGGTGCGTTAGTTCAGTTGGTTAGAATGCCTGCCTGTCACGCAGGAGGTCACGAGTTCGAGTCTCGTACGCACCGCCACTCTTTTCAACGCATAGCAAAGGTGCGTTAGTTCAGTTGGTTAGAATGCCTGCCTGTCACGCAGGAGGTCACGAGTTCGAGTCTCGTACGCACCGCTGAAACAAAGCTCATTGAAGAATATTCAGTGAGCTTTTTTTGTCGGCTGCCGAAACGGGCAGTAACGCTATTGCAGATGCTGACATAAACAACAATAATAATGAAAACAAAACAACTGATGATACTCGCTAGCGCGATGCTCTGTTGCGCAGCGTCGCTGATGGCACAGCCAAAACCGTCCGTCGCCATCCTTGGAGATTCCTACAGCACCTTCAAAGGCTATGTGCAACCCGATACCAATGCCGTTTGGTACCCACAGCCTGATGTGAAAAACAACGATGTGCAAGATATCACCCAGCTCTGGTGGTATCAGTTCATCTGCGACAACGGCTTCCGCCTCAGTCAGAACAATTCGTTTTCAGGAGCAACCATCTGTCATACAGGCTATGATGAGGCAGACTACAGCGACCGGTCGTATGTCACCCGCCTAAACAACCTATTGCCCGCAGACCTCATCTTCGTTTTCGGAGGCACGAACGACAGTTGGGCGAAATCGCCTATCGGCAACTACCAGTACGGCGGTTGGAACAACCGGGATCTCTATCACTTCCGCCCCGCCATGGCATATCTTCTTGACGGCATCCAGAAACGCTATCCTGGCACCACGGTCTATGTCATCATCAACGATGGCTTGACCGACGAGATCACCACGTCGATGAAGACCGTCTGCGACCATTATCAGGTGAAATACATCCAATTGGAATGCATCGACAAACAATGGGGACACCCCTCACAGAAAGGCATGAAACAGATTGCTGCGCAGGTGGCAAAAGCGGTGTGCCGTCAATAGCGTCCGCCATGCTTGATGCCACCCACATAAAGGACGATGCCCCCCACAATCAGCAGTAGTCCTGTGGTCAGCAAACCATTGGTGGTATGGTGCAGGAAATATGCCGTGGCAAGAGTTATCACGCCAGATAGAATCAGCAAAATTCCTATGGAGGCAAATTTTTTATTCATAGAAAAGGCATTTCTGTGTTGTAATTCGTTAAAAATTAGTGCAAAGATACAAAATAATTGCCGATAAATGACGGAATTAACAAAAAAATCAGTACCTTTGCATCCGCAATTTTGCAAAAGTAACACAATTTTTTATTTTAAACAGTATGAATCAATACGAAACCGTTTTCATTTTGACTCCCGTTTTGTCTGATGAGCAGACAAAGGAAACGGTCGCTAAATTCACCAAACTCCTTGCCGACAACGGCGCAGAGGTTGTGAACGAAGAGGCCTGGGGTATGAAGAAGATGGCTTACGCCATTCAGAAGAAATCTACAGGTTTCTACTACCTGGTAGAGTTCAAGGCTGAGCCCAATGTGATCAAGAAGCTCGAAACAGCTTTCCGTCGTGACGAGAAAGTTATCCGTTTCCAGACAGTTAAACTTGAAAAGCACGCTATCGAATATGCTGAGAAGCGTCGCAACAAAACCGGTAAAAAAGAGGAGGCTTAAGTTATGGCAGAACAATCAGAAATCCGTTATTTGACAGCTCCTTCTATCGACACTAAGAAGAAGAAGTATTGCCGTTTCAAGAAGAGCGGCATCAAGTACATCGACTACAAAGATCCCGAGTTCCTGAAGAAGTTCCTGAACGAGCAAGGCAAAATCCTGCCCCGTCGTATCACTGGTACCTCACTGAAGTATCAGCGTCGCGTGGCTCAGGCTGTTAAGCGTGCTCGCCAGATTGCACTGCTTCCTTACGTAACTGATATGATGAAATAAATAAGGAGGAGGACGACAATATGGAAATTATACTGAAAGAAGATATTATCGGTCTGGGTTATAAGAACGATATCGTAAATGTAAAGTCTGGCTACGGCCGCAACTATCTGATTCCTCAGGGTAAGGGCGTTATCGCTTCTCCCTCTGCTAAGAAGATTCTCGCTGAGAACCTCAAGCAGCAGGCTCACAAGCTCGCAGCTATCAAGGCTGAGGCAGAGAAGAAAGCTGAAGCTCTCAATGGTGTTGAGTTGACTATCACTGCTAAGGTAAGTGCTACCGGACAGCTCTATGGTTCTGTCAATGCTAACATCGTTGCTGACGAACTCAAGAAGCTGGGTCACGACATCGATCGCAAGATCATCACCATGCGCGATGCTAAGATGGTTGGTGATTACGCTGCTACCATCCACTTCCACAAGGAGGTTGAGGTTGTGATTCCTGTAAAGGTTGTTTCTGAGGCAGCTCCCGTTGAGGAGGTAAAGGCTGAAGAGGCTACTCCCGCTGTTGAAGAAGCTACCGCTGTTGAGGAGACCTCAGCTGCTACAGAAGAGTAATATTCTGTAAATCAATACATAAGTTATTAACATAAGAGGGTGCGCATACGTATGTGCGCCCTTTTTTCAGCTAACAGCCCAGCATCTCGGTGCGCAATTCGGGGGAGGGGAAGTTGGAGTGATCAATGAAACCACAAAACTCAGAGAATAGATGAAACGTATTGTGACAACGATGTTATGCGGATTTTACCTGTCTTGCGCCGTAGCACAGCATGTCAGCGGTCAGTATATCATCGATGGACATTGGGATTTGAAGAAAAACGTCAATTGGGTCAACCTTCTCCGACTGAATCTGAGTATTACCCTGGGCAAGGGGTCTGTTGAGGCAGCCACCATCCATGTTGCACAAACCGACCATAGCGTAATTGGCGACTGGCAGGGCTTTTGCAATATCGATGCCGAGAACACCCTAGCAGCCATTGCCGTATTGGGATACATGCACCAATGGAACAACGCCCATCTCTTTGCAGGAGTGAGAAATGTCAACGAAGACTTCTTTACCTCCGATGTCACAGCCCTCTTCATCAACAGCTCATGCGGCATCTTTCCCACGATTGCCGCCAGCTATCCTATTGCCAACTACCCCTTGTCAGGACTCACCCTCTATTTCGACGTGACAAAAGGCGAATGGACCTTCCGCAACAGCCTGTATAATGGAGTAGGGTATAAAGGGTGGAAGCGTCATGACAATCCGTTCTTGGTGCGCCCCAAGCGTGATGGTATGTTCAACATCTCCCAACTGGAATACGCTCATCGAGGTGCCCGCTATTTTGCCGGTGTTGCCATCCACTCCCGACAGTTCCCCGTTGACAGCGACAGTGAAAACAGCTCTCCTGATGCATCGTGCGACGTGTCTAAAAATCATGATGACGACGCTCCCGCGCGCCATACCAGTTGTGCCTGGTGGCTCTATGGCGAACAACCCTTGTGGACAACCGACGGGAAGGCGGTACTCGGCATGGTGCAATACTCCGAGAATACCAATCGCAACAGCACCTGCTACCGCTATGCAGAAGTAGGCTGCGCCTATCGTGACGACCGCAACGAGTGCGGACTCTCCGGACAGTATTCCCGCTATTACAACGGAACAGAGTATTCCGCAGAAGTCACGTGGAAATACAAGTTGACCGAGTCCATAGCCCTTCAGCCCAGTTTCCAGTATATCAGCAATAGCGATGGAAACTACACCGTCGCCAGTCTGCGCCTCTATTGTGATTTCTAATCCGTCACAATTGTTATCTCACAAAAAATGCTAATCTTTCCATAAAATACCGATGCTATGCAAGAGATTCTCATGACCCCCGATGTGTGTATGAAATTCCTGGTCTGGTCGTACTACTACCACGACCTCCTGCCAGAGCAGCACATGAGTTACAAGACCTGTGGTCGGTTCTCCGAGGAAGATGCCCTCCGCCTTGACGAACTGAAAGACATGCTTTTCAAGTGTTTTGAAGCGCAGTCAGTCCTCAACGCCTGCCAACAGTTTCGTTTGGCGAAACTGCGTCAAGAACCCTGTCCATTCACCCAACAAGACCTCGACCGTATGTTTGCCACCGAAGTAGAGTAGCACGGCACACGGATTTTTTTCTGATTTCCATTTTCAGAAGGTGACTACCAACCGCAATTATCGCCATTGCAATCATCATTCTCGCAGCAACAGTCATCATAATCTAAAAAACAAATAAATTTATCGTTTATCAGCGTAATTGTCGTACCTTTGCCAAAAGAAAAGAGTTGCTTGCCAAGCAAACGTATGAATCTTGGAGAAGTTAAAACTATTGCTAAATCATTACCTCAATACAGGCAATAAGCTCATAAATAGCTTATTTTAAGCTATTCAGAACAAATTAGCATGATTTTCTCTTAAAAACAGGGGGAAATGTTCCTGTTCGCTTGCCAACTTTAAATCCGTGAAAGCCATTGCTGTGTATGTGCGATTAGCTTTTGAAAACCTGTAATACTGTAACTGTTTGTTTGAAAACTGACATGCTACAAGGTGATTCACCATTTGCTTGCGATTATCGCGAGCATACGTCGGCCTATCCCCATACGGAGTTGGGGATTGACCTCAAACTGATGACGCAACAGCCTGGGAGATTGCCTGTAGGCAGGTATCTCTGCGGTACGATCACGCGTGATGCAGAGGATCATTACCTCTTCGTGGAGCATGTGGCTAAGGCGTTATGGCCAGTAAAGCGTAACCCACACGTGTTTGTGGGACGGTATATCAACGTGAATAGAAAACCAGACGGGACTATCTATCCTACGTTCAATCGTCCAGAATACAACGAGAAACTCACTTTCGCTAAGTTCTGTATGGAAGCTGCCAAAGAACTGAGGCAGGTTGCCAAACTGGCAGATAGTGCAACAGGCCTCGGAGAGGGAGAGGGGATAGGGTTGATCAGAGCGTAGAATCTTCCAATATTCCAGTTCTTCCAAATTCCAATTAAGGGTGTGAAAACGCAAAACCCCTTTTTAGAGTCTTATAACTTATTAATAATTAAATAGTTATATATATAATAAGAGAAAAAGGCACCCTCGAAAAATTAATTGGAAGAACTGGAATTGGAAGATTTAGTCCATCGAATTTCTGTCTAAAAGGCAGAATATCAACAAGTTATAAAATTTTGAAAGAACAATCATGAAGTATAATATTAGTAAAAACACCGCTCCGACGATGCCAAAACTTGGAAAAGGAACGGAAATTGTGGCTCTTTTGCTCTCACAAGTATCAAAAGACATGCATGAGCCCCTCGTTCCGATGATTTTCCCTGTTCTCGGAGCACACGTCAGCGGAGCGGAATTCATGTATCCTGACCTCAGTTGGAAGGAATTATGTGGCATGATGGCCAATCTTGTTGCAGATTCCGGCTGTAATAAAGGGCAATTTACAAACATTTCGGAAGCTATGTGTCGCGACTTCCGCAGTCACGATGAGGACGAGCTTACCAAACTGGTGGAGTGGCAGAAACTGATTAAAAGCAAGTCTGCCAACAAGGAGAAACCTGTGCGCCCGGATGTGGCTTTTTGGTTTCCGCCTGCCGATTCAAACATCCGTGGTTGAGTGGCGAGGCGCAACGGTTTCTGTTTGGCGAACGGAAGATGTGTGTTTCGTGAATAATATAATTTTGTAAGAAATTTGATAAAATATCCTTGAATCGCAGGAAACGTATGGAAACGTATGATTGGTTTTTGGGGATGTTGTATCTTTGCAACAGAAACAAAAAAGGCTGGCAGAAGCCGAACGCATCTCGGAGGCGCCCCGAATGTAGCAGGTGACAACAGCCAAGTAAGTAACTTTAATGATCTAATACCATGAGTAACACAAAAAACAAAGAAACGCTCAAGACTGTACTCCAGTTTATCGTAAGCGTGATCACAGCACTCCTCGCCACACTCGGCGTTCAGAGTTGCGTCGGCATCTGACAAATTAGTTATTAACCTTAAAAACACAATTATTATGGCTACAATTCAAACAATCGACATCATCAAAGGTATCAGTGGTAAGTATGGTAACAAGTCTAACGACTACTTCGCCACTAACAAGT
>SAMEA104315430__coassemble_356_pt1 | contig 21022 bp, 13 predicted proteins | sample SAMEA104315430__metabat2_low_PE_023 | metagenome-assembled genome bin SAMEA104315430 (sample SAMEA104315430) | gut metagenome | biome: Monkey gut; feature: monkey-associated habitat; material: faeces | place: China | collected 2013
TTGAGACGAAAAACTCCACAAGATAACAATTCATCCGACAATTGTTTGGAATTTCGGGAAAGAACATGTAAATTTGCAGTATCAATACAAAAAACTTAGAGCATGAAGAAATACGATTACCTCATTGTGGGAGCTGGACTATATGGATGCACCTTCGCATACTTTGCCCAACAACAAGGAAAACGCTGCCTTGTGATTGACAAACGCCCACAACTGGGTGGAAACGTCTATTGTGAAAATATAGAAGGCATCAATGTCCACAAATATGGAGCACATATCTTCCATACATCCAACAAAAAGGTATGGGATTTCGTCAACTCATTTGTAGAATTCAACAGATACACCAATTCACCTATTGCCAACTACCAAGGCAAGCTCTACAACCTGCCTTTCAATATGAATACCTTCCACGAAATGTGGGGAATCAACACACCTGAAGAGGCTTTAAATATTATCGACGTGCAGAAACAGCAAGCCGTAGAAAAGATGAAAGCCGACGGAGTGACAGAACCTCGTAATCTGGAAGAACAGGCACAATTGCTTGTAGGCCGAGACATCTACGAGAAACTCATCAAAGGATATACAGAGAAACAATGGGGAAGGAAATGTACAGAACTGCCCGCATTTATCATCAAACGCCTACCTATCCGACTGACCTACGACAACAATTATTTCAACGACAAATACCAAGGTATCCCCATCGGAGGATACAACAAACTGATTGACGGTCTGCTTGAAGGCATCGACACCCAAGTCAACGCAGACTTCTTTGAAAATCGCGAATATTGGGAAGCGCAAGCGGACAAAATTCTCTTTACCGGAAGAATCGATGAATTCTACAACTTCCGATTCGGAAAGCTCAACTATCGTACCGTACGGTTTGAACATCAGACCTTAGACACTCCCAACCACCAAGGTAATGCCGTAATAAACTATACCGAACGCGACGTACCATACACCAGAATTATTGAGCATAAGCACTTCGAGATGTTCGGACAGGCCGTATATGACCTGCCCAAAACAGTTATTTCCAAAGAGTATTCCACTGAATGGAAAGATGACATGGAGCCCTACTACCCCATCAACGACCAAGCAAATACTGCTGTTTACCTACAATACGAAACGCTGGCAAAACAAGAAGCCAACGTGATGTTCGGTGGTCGTTTGGCAGAATACAAATACTACGACATGGCACCTATCGTGGAGAAAGTCATGAACTTGCCACTATTTGCCTCTGAAAGAGAATAGCGACTTCTAACTACAAAACTCAAAAACAACGGCTACATGATGTTGAGAATAGAAGCACCATTACTTCCCGTAGCCATTGCTTTGATAGTCGGCATCGTCATAGGTGAGTGGATAAAAGCCCCAATAGTGGTTTTCGCCGCAATGGCGGGAATACTTATCATAACACTCTTCCTCCGTTATCATCCCCGTTGGCAGACCACTACTATATTAATATGTGTAACGCTGTTCGGTTGCATCATACGACAATACCAAGAAAACAACATGAAAGTCTGTTGGCCGGAATATCCTGCAGAATGGCAAGCTGTAGTAATTGACGAACCGATAGAGAAAACAAAGACCATGACGGTTGATGTATTGCTGGCAAACTCCCGACAAAAGGTACGTTGCCATATTGCCAAAAGCAACGACAGCCAAGAAATATCCGTTGGCGACGGACTGATTCTGACAACACACATCCATGAGATTAGAAACAAAACATCCAATTTACACCATTCCACAACACGTCAAAACTCTAACAAGATCGCTTCTGATCATTTGAAACAACAAAATCATTCTAAAAACCAAAACCACAATACCTTCGACTATCAACGATTTATGGCAAGCAGAGGATTCACAGGCGAAGCATACGTACGCCCCTTTGATTGGGACTGGGGAATTGTGGATATCAGCCACCTCTCACGCATCGAACGCCTACGGCTGCGCTTCATGACCTATCGCAGCGTCCTGCTCAAGCATATCCAAGAATGGAAACTGGACAAAGCAACAGAAGGAGTCATCAAAGCCATGACATTAGGCGACCGCTCCGACCTCTCTCCTACCGTCAAAACCACCTATACTCAGGCTGGAGCCTCCCATATCCTCGCGTTGAGCGGCATGCACCTAACCATCATTTTCTTCATCATCAACCTTTTGATGAACTGGCGAAAAGCAGAACTCATTTCCCAAGCCATCATCGTGACCACATTATGGGCCTATACCTTACTGGTAGGACTATCGCCAAGTGTCACACGTTCGGCATTCATGATATCTGTCTATGCCTTGCTTTCTGTTGGCTATCGTGACTCTGCCCCTATCAACACATTATCATTCACAGCCATTGTCATGCTAATAATCAATCCATTAGCATTATACGACGTCAGCTTCCAACTCTCCTACGTTGCCGTATGCACAATACTATTAGGAAACAGTCTTTTTCGAAAAGCCATCCCCATCGAATGGCTCATGAACCATCGGATAGTCAAATGGATATGGGGCATAACCCTTGTATCCCTTGCAGCACAAATAGGAACGGCCCCTTTGGTGGCTTATCACTTCGGAGTTTTCAACCCCTGCGCCTTATTGGCAAACTTTTTTCTTATACCCCTTGCCACCCTAACCATTATCCTCACCATCCTCGCCCTGACAACAATATGGTTTCCGTGGCTATCCGACCTATTTGTCATGGCCCTTTCGTTCGTAGTAAAAACCATGAACCACCTACTTCAATTAGTTACAGAAATACCATACAGCCACCTCAATTTCGAGCCTTTTAGTGTGATTTTGACACTATTTATTTACATACTCATGGGAATTGCATTTATTTTATCTATAAAATATCTTAAAATGCATTGTATTATCAAATAATTGTGTACTTTTGTAACCATAAAACAAAAAAAACAATATTAGTACTAAACAACAAATTCATTATGACAAGTAACAACATTCCTCAAGTCAAGCTCGGCATCGTAGCCGTTAGCCGTGACTGTTTCCCCATTGCGTTGTCAACACAGCGTCGTGAGAACATCGTTAAAGCCTACAAAGGCGAAGTTTTCAACTGCCAGACAACAGTAGAGAACGAACAAGATATGCTCAAGGCCATTGAAGAAGTAAAAACTGCAGGTTGCAACGCATTGGTTGTATTCCTCGGCAACTTCGGTCCTGAGACTCCTGAAACTTTGATTGCTAAGAACTTCGACGGTCCTTGCATGTTTGTCGCAGCAGCAGAAGGCGACGGCGACATGATCAATGGCCGTGGTGATGCTTACTGCGGTATGCTCAACTGCTCTTACAACCTCGGCATGCGCCACTTGAAGGGCTATATCCCTGAGTATCCTGTAGGTACTGCAGAAGAAGTTGCCAAGATGATGGCAGACTTCGTTCCCGTTGCTCGTACCATCATTGGTTTGAAGGGTTTGAAGATTATCACCTTCGGTCCACGTCCTCAGGACTTCTTCGCCTGCAACGCTCCTATCAAGGGTCTCTACGAACTGGGTGTTGAGATTGAAGAGAACTCTGAGCTCGACCTGCTCGTTGCCTATAAGGAGCACGAGAACGACCCACGCATCGATGCCGTTTGCGAGGATATGGCTAAGGAAATGGGTGAAGGCCGCTACTATGCAGACCTCAGCCGTCGTATGGCACAGTTCGAGTTGACTCTGCTCGATTGGGCTGAAGCTCACAAGGGTTCACGCAAGTATGTTGCATTTGCCGACAAGTGCTGGCCTGCATTCCCAAGCCAGTTCGGTTTCGAGCCTTGCTATGTCAACAGCCGTCTCGCCAGCCGTGGTATTCCCGTAGCATGCGAGGTTGACATCTATGGTGCACTCTCTGAGTACATTGGTATGTGTGCTTCTGACGATACCGTTACTCTGCTCGACATCAACAATTCTGTACCTCAGTACATCTACGACGAGGACATCGTGAAGAAATACGACTACAAACTGACCGATACCTTCATGGGCTTCCACTGTGGTAACACTCCTCAGTGCAAGATGTGTGCAAACCGCGCCATCAAGTTCCAGCTCATCCAGAACCGTCTGTTGGAGAACGGTGGCAAACCCGACTTCACACGTGGTACCCTGGAAGGCGACATCGCTGCAAGCCCCATCACATTCTATCGTCTGCAGTGCGACTCAGAGGGCAACCTTCGCAGCTACATTGCAGAAGGTGAAGTACTTGACGTTCCCACACGTTCATTCGGTGGTATCGGTATCTTCGGTATTCGCGAAATGGGTCGTTTCTATCGTCACGTCCTCATCCAGAAGGGTTATCCTCACCACGGAGCCGTTGCCTTCGACCACGTTGGCAAGACCCTCTTCGAGGTATTCAAGTATCTCGGCGTGAAGGATATCGCTTACAACCAGCCTAAGTCTCTGCCTTATCCCACAGAGAATCCATGGGCATAATACGAAAGTAACATTTCCCAAATAAAATCAACAACGGCTGCCTCCATATCGGATGGCAGCCGTTTTCTTTATTTTCAATCTTTAAGCCCACATCTACAGAAAGGCCTATAAAACAGAAATCATTTCTATATTTGGAAACGTCCCAGACAATAGTCATTTGGTTTTACATCAATATAACCACCTTTTCCACGCACATACTCCATCAACTGACTGAAGGTATGGTTCATGCTGAGCAAAGCAGGATTGCCAACCATAATCAAATTCAACCGAGCACGAGTCATAGCCACATTGAGCTTGCGGTCGATAATCACGCCTTCCTCTTCAAAAACATTATTGGTCAAGAAGTTGAGTTGATAGGGCTGATGAACAGTAAAACCATAAACGATATAATCGCGTTGACTTCCTTGATAACGTTCCACCGTATCGATGGTAATACCGTGAAGGACGGAGATACCGTACTGATCGATTGCATTACGCACAGTTGAAATTTGGTTTCTATAGGGTACGATGACGCCAACAGTCGCTTCTGTAGAAAACGAATGTTCCGTCAGTTTATAGATCTGAAAAACCGTTGCAGCAATCATCCGTGCTTCAATAGCATTTGTTTTTACCGATGGAGACAGACGTGGACGTTCTGCTGCCACGAAAGCGATACGATGTGTTGCCAACATCTTGACAATACCATTATCGGAGTTCACTTGGAGCTGTGGCAACAACTGATGGCCGAGCGGCACTACATCGAGTTTGTCACCATAGAAGGCATGGTTTGGGAAATCGGCAATATCCCGATGCATACGTCCCTGTTTGGTAAGCATATAGACAAATCGTGAATCATAACCACCTGCGGTCTTGAAATGAGCCAGCAAGCGTTCAAACAATGAATTACGACAGTCTGTGAGATGAATATCATGTAGTATGGTTTCGCTGACAGCCGACTCTCTTTCCGATTGTTGCACAACAGCGGGCAACTGTTTGTGGTCACCAATCATTACGATGCGATCTATAGCTTCCTTAGGACCATCATGTGCACTTAGCAATCCGATGAGATGTGGTTCGAGGATCTGTGACGATTCGTCGATAATGGCCAGCGAGAAATGTTTGAGAGAGAAGATAGACAGACTGGCGTTAAATGCCGCTGTTGTACCACAGAACACCCTTGTAGTATCTATCAACCGTTTGACAGCATTCCCTGTTTTCTCCTTGACTTTATTGCTGAGCAGATAATCACAATACTCTTTGGCGCAAGAGAGTTCACTACCAATACGTATAAAATCGAAATCAGCATCCTCTTCACGTATTTCCACCAGTTTGCTGCATATCTCATCAACTGCTCTATTGGTATATGACAACAACAGCACGCTGGTACCTTCTTCCAACAATTCTTCCTTGAGGAGATTGACGAGTCCATAGGAAGTTTTTCCAGTTCCTGGCGGTCCGATAATCAAGAAGAGGTCGCGTGCTTGCTTTGCACGAAGAGTCAAGGTATTGAAGTTACCATAGTTGCCTTTCAACACACACGAAGTATCAATCTTAGGATCGCGTTGCAATAGAATCAGATCACGCCGACTTTTGGTCGCAGAAAGAAAACTATGCATACCGCTATATAATGCATTGGAAGATGATTCAAACATATCATGTTCTATCGCCCACCAATCATCTTGATGGTCATCAAAGATTCTGGCATTCTGGGCATAACGAAGTCGAAGACGTATCTGTTGCTCACCAATATCCTCGATGTTCGCCCTAATAATCATCTGCTGGCAGGCATCAGGCACCTGTTCTTTCTCATAACGATAGAGGATAACGATATCGCCCACACGGAAATTGGTTGCATCAGCCGACTCCGTGTCGTTGAACTTGAAAGTGACACTACAAACACCTATTTGATTACTCTCCATACTATCGATACTGAGGCTATCAAAAATATTTCCAGCCGCCTTTTTATCTTCAAGGGTGGCATGCCAGATATTGGCAAACCCAGAGTCCTCTTTTTCTCGGTTACCCACTTTTGAGAGGAGAGTCTCATTCTCGATAAATCGCATGAATCGAAGATAGTAAGCACGTTCAAGATCTGTAGCCCGTCCGATGGGATCAAGCAAGTCCGATAGTTCTTGCCGTGTATATCTCTCCCACAATCCTGTAGTCGACTTTTTACTGTTTAGCTTATCGGGGGTGAGTTGGGTTAGGATATCCATACCTTCTTGGGCATACATAATTTCCGACCATGCGATCATATTACGTATCTTAATGGCACGCAACAGCAGTTCGGGACTTTGCGGTACCATGAGCAGACCTTTTTCATACTTGGAATAGAGCAGCATCAGATATTTGAGTTGTTCGGCATATTTATTGAACTGATACTGAAAAAGTGCACGATACAGGATAATCTGTACAGCATGGCATTCACGAGCTCGTGGCACATCGGGATCATAACCAGGAGTATTATAGCCAACAAACTCGCCTTTTCCTGATTTCTGCTCTATAATGGTATATGCCCCATCCTTTTCATAGAGCAGGTCGAAACGACCTTGTATGCCGAGCACATCGCTGAAGAAAGTCGGTTCGAGCATGACATCATTACTGTTATATTCACCAATAGCCTGAGGCAAATCATGCCCAATGAGTTTATCGATATTCCGCTGTTGCACGGCAGCATCATTTTTAAACTGTGCGAAACCCTGCCTAACCTCGCTACAGGCTATCAGCGCCAACACATTATCTTTAACGAACTCACGGACACTCTCATCAACAGACACATGGCGACCATGAATGGTATCGTCAAGCATACGACCAGCCAGAAGGCCGAGATGGATGGCAAGTGTATTAGACTGTGGCTTTATTTTATTGATGAGGTTGACGACAGCCGACTCTGCATAAGTGGTGAAACAGTTGGCAATATTGGTGATATTGACCAGATAGTCAGGTTCTAGGATTATCAATTCGGGATAATATATTTCACCCCTATCGTCCTTACGGAGACGCACCAGATTGAGCTGTGCTCCATCCCATAAAGCATCTTTCAAATAGCCCCAATCAAACTTTCCCTCACGCGTCAATATTCTATTGTCTTTACCATAGCAAATCTTAAGCGTACTGTTGTTCATCTCTTCCGTTGCCCAGATATAATCATCGTCCCACCGTTCGACAACTACACGCATGACACGCTCATCGAATTTTCCCCAAGTGGTATTTCTGTCAGCAATGGGGAAATACCGCTTTAACGATTCCGGCAACGGTTCCTTTCCACAGATATGATAGACCAACAATGCAGTAGCCTTGAGGTTATGAGGAAAAGCCTCTGCCAGCTTCGACTCCGTAAGAATGCCCTTTCTGTTATATTCAGGGAAGAGTTCTTTTCGCGTCAACTGTATGAGCGATGCCACCCGATATGGTATCTGATATTCCTTGATACAATAGTCTAATTTTGCAAATGCTCCCACAAAGGCGATGCGGCAGTCAGCAATGCCCTGTTCCACAACACGTCGGAACACATCTCTGACCATATCATATCTGACATTGACGGGGTCAGCAGTAGTGCATGCCTTTTCTAGCAGCAGATAGAACGATGAAGCAGTATCCGGACCTATGGTTTTTACTGCTGTATGGTTTTGCCCTACCTTTCGTTCCCATTTTTTCTGACTATATACCTTATATTTCATAATTTTGGCATTTCTTTCATATCCTTCGACGTGCAAAGATACAAAATCTATCTCACACGTCCTACAAATTGACAGGATATCATGACACAAGGAAACAAAAACGAAATAGAAAAGGTAGCCTTTCGCTTGGTTGTTTCAAAAGAATTGCTTATTTTTGCAAACACATCACAAGCCCCCCCCTAAGGATGTAATAGATTATCTACTAAAACAAACTACATAAACAAAATGACAAACAAGAAAAACATTTACCCATCCGGTGTCTTTAAGTGCATCATCATGGTCACGCTGTTTCTGACCACCATAACGGTTGAAGCCAAAAAGAAAGCCACGCCAGCCACATGGCCTGACGGAACAGTCATGGACGCATGGTTTACAAACAAAACAAAGATCAATCCGGAAACACTCGGCAGACAGTATATGGTTACTGACTACGGCGTGAACAACGACAGTACTATCGTACAAACAACAGCCTTGCAAAAGGTCATAGACAAGGCCGCCAAGGAAGGAGGCGGTGTGGTAGTTGTACCTGAGGGCACATTCCTCACCGGCGCACTCTTTTTCCGTCAAGGCACACATCTGCATATAAAACAAGGAGGAAAGTTGAAAGGTTCAGACAACATCATCGATTTCCCTGTACTGACCACCCGCATAGAAGGAGAAACCTGCAAATACTTCCCTGCCCTCATCAATGCTGACGGACTCGACGGTTTCACTATCACAGGAAACGGCACTATCGACGGTAATGGTCTGCGCTACTGGCAGGCATTCTGGACACGTCGTTCATGGAATGCCAAATGCACCAACAAGGATGAGCAACGCCCACGACTGACCTATCTATCCAACTGCCGCAACGTTACCATACAGGATGTGCGACTGATCAATAGTCCTTTTTGGACCAACCATATCTACAAAAGCGACCACGTGCGCTACCTCGATTGTTATATCTATGCTCCTACAAGTGGCATCTATCCTCCAGATCCGAAACGCGGTGCCCCCAGTTCAGACGCCATTGACATTGATGCCTGCACCGATATATTAGTTAGCGGTTGCTATATGAATGTGTGTGACGATGCCGTGGTATTGAAAGGCGGAAAGGGAACATGGGCCGACCGTGACTCCACCAACGGTCCATGTGAACGCATTCTTATAGAAGACTGCCACTATGGTACTGTTCATGGATGTCTGACGCTAGGATCAGAATCTCTCCACGACCGCAACATCATACTGCGCCGTTGCCATACCGACAATGCCAACCGCGTACTGTGGCTCAAGATGCGACTCGACACCCCTCAGCACTATGAATATGTGACGGTAGAAGACATTACAGGCTATTGCCGTCGTTTCCTATTCATCCACCCATGGATGCAGTTCTTCCAAAAAGGAGACCGTGATCTGCCTCCATCCCGATGCAACAACATCTCCATGCAACGCATAAAGGTAGAAACACCAGATATGTTCGATGTGAAGCCATCCGACAAATACATCCTTGATGATTTCACATTTGACGGGAAACCCATGACATTCTAACAAAAAAACGACGGATGACCTATGACAGAAACAGCGGTCATCCGTCTTTCTTTTAAGAAAACCGTCATATCATCTACTGACTCAAGAAACCAAAGACAATGCAACAACAATACCATTTTGCCGTTGACCTCGGAGCAACAAGCGGACGCACCATCATCGGTGCCATTGCCGACGGCAAACTACAACAAGAGGAACTGACACGCTTCGACAATCCGCTCATCACCACTGGCGGACATATCTATTGGGACATCTTCGCCCTTTATCAGGAAATCATCAAGGGACTCACAACTGCTGCCAAACGACAACTCAACATCGTCAGCATAGGCATCGACACATGGGGTGTGGATTTCGTACTGGTGGGCGAAGATGATGCCATCATGCGCAATCCCCTATCCTATCGCGATCCATATACTACAGAACGCATGGAGGAATACTTGGAGCAAGTGTGCAGCAGACAACAAGTATATGAAACAACAGGAACACAATTCATGAATTTCAACTCGTTGTTCCAACTCTATGCCATGCGACAGGAAGGCAATGTAGCGCTAAGTCATGCCAAAAAGATTCTCTTCATTCCAGATGCCCTAACATGGATGTTGACAGGAACAAACATCTGTGAACGTACCATCGCATCGACATCACAAATGTTGAACCCAAGGACTGGAGACCTCGACCCGGCACTGTTAGAAAGTGTGGCATTACAACGTAATCAGTTTGGCGACATCGTAGAACCAGGCACTATCGTAGGCCATTTGACAGAAGAGGTACAGCACCTCACTGGACTGGGATCCATACCCGTAGTGGCAGTAGCAGGACATGATACCGCCAGTGCCGTGGCAGCCGTACCTGCCACTGACAAGCACTTTGCCTATCTTTCCAGCGGTACCTGGAGTCTGATGGGTATAGAAACACCAGAGGCCATCATCAACGAACAAAGTCAGGCATACAACTTCACCAATGAAGGCGGCATAGAACATACGACACGTTTCCTCAAAAACATCTGTGGCATGTGGCTCTACGAACGCTGCAGAAAGGAATGGGGTGAAGAGGTCAGACAGATGGGACACGCCCAACTGCAGGCATTGGCCATGAAAGAGACGCCGTTCCGTTCGCTCATCAATCCCGACGACACCTCGTTTGCCAACCCTTCAAGTATGACCACAGCCATACAGGAGTATTGCCGCAACACCAACCAGCCCATACCGCAAACCCCTGCAGAGATCTGCCGTTGTATCTTCGATTCTCTGGCACTTCGCTACCGACAGGTATTCGGATGGCTAAAAACCTTTGCGACAGATCCTATCCATGTGCTCCACATCATCGGCGGAGGATCACTCAACAAGCATCTGAATCAGATGACAGCCAATGCCATAGGCATTCCCGTCATAGCAGGACCACAGGAAGGTACAGCCATCGGCAACATCATGATGCAAGCCCAAGCAACAGGAGGTGTGACTACTATCTGGGAGATGAGACGCATCATAGCCCATTCCATCGAGATGCAACGCTACGAACCTAAGGACAAAGACGCATGGGATGCCGCCTACTCGAAATTCTTGAAAATTACAAAACAACAATAACAAAACTAACAAACAATGAAAACAGATCTGATAGAAAAGGCTTATGCCGTAGCGAAAGAGCGCTACGCTGCCATCGGTGTAGATACAGACGAGGCTATTGCACTGCTCGAAAAGCAACAGATTTCACTGCATTGCTGGCAAGCTGACGATGTAGTGGGATTTGAGCGCAACGATGCCTTGAGCGGTGGCATACAGACCACGGGAAACTATCCAGGAAGAGCCCGAAACATTGACGAGGTCAGAAAGGACATCGAATTTGTAAAAACCCTGATAGCAGGAAACCATCGTCTCAACCTCCATGAAATCTATGGTGACTTCGGTGGAAAGTTCGTTGACCGTGACCAATGCGGTGTAGAACATTTCCAGAGTTGGATAGACTGGGCAAAAGCCAACAATATGAAGCTCGACTTCAACTCCACATCATTCTCACATCCCAAGAGCGGCAGTCTCTCGCTGTCTAACCCCGACCAAGCCATTCGCGACTTCTGGATAGAGCACACCAAGCGCTGTCGCCGTATTGCCGATGCCATGGGCAAGGCACAGGGCGACCCCTGCATCATGAACATCTGGGTTCATGACGGTAGCAAGGATGTTCCTGTACAACGTAAGAAATACCGTGAACTGTTGGCTGACTCGCTCGACCAAATCATGGCAGAGAAACTCGATGGAGTGAAAAACTGCTTCGAAGCCAAACTTTTCGGTATCGGACTGGAATCATATACTGTAGGATCACACGACTTCTATACCGCCTACTGTGCTACCCGCAAACAGATGTACACCCTCGACACCGGTCACTACGAACAGACCGAGAACGTTAGCGACTTTGTATCGACCCTTCTCATGTACGTGCCCGAACTGATGCTCCATGTCAGCCGTCCTGTACGTTGGGATTCAGACCACGTGACCATCATGAACGATCAGACGCTCGACCTCTTCAAAGAACTGGTTCGCTCAGACGCGCTCGACCGTGCACACGTCGGCCTCGACTATTTCGATGCCTCCATCAATCGCATCGGCGCCTATATCGTAGGCACTCGCGCCACACAGAAATGTATTCTCCAGGCACTGCTTGAACCCAAAGCCCTGCTCCGTGAGTATGAAGACAACGGCCAGTACTTCGAGCGTCTTGCCCTGATGGAAGAAGCCAAATCAATGCCTTTCGGTGCAGTATTCGACTATTTCAACATGAAGAACAACGTACCCGTAGGTGAAGAGTATATGGCCTGCGTGCAACAATACGAGAAAGACGTGACATCAAAACGCTGATATTTGTCACAGAGATAACACGAAAAATCACCCCAAACCGCCTCCCCCTGCATCAGAGTGAGGCGGTTTCACCATATTTATATAGGCAGTTTTTGAAGAATACCACAAATATGGTATGCGGAATGACCCATATAGGGTATTTCGGGTATGTAGATTTCGCCGTACCTTTGCATCGTCAATCAGACAAACAGGATGAAGCGACAGCATAACATTCCATCACCTGTTACAGAGAACGACACAAAATAAAAAACAATATAAACACAAACTAAAAAAGAAAGGAAACAAGTTATGAGCAACAACAAGAAACTTCACTTCGAGACACTCCAACTGCATGTAGGTCAAGAGCAACCCGATCCAGCAACTGATGCCCGTGCCGTGCCCATCTACCAGACTACATCATACGTGTTCCGCAACTCACAACATGCTGCCGACCGTTTCGGTCTGCGTGACGCAGGAAACATCTACGGCCGACTGACCAATTCAACCCAAGGAGTCTTCGAAGACCGCGTTGCCGCATTGGAAGGCGGTGTGGCAGGACTGGCTGTAGCCAGTGGAGCAGCTGCCGTAACCTACGCACTGCAAAACATCGTATTGAACGGTGACCACATCGTTGCTGCCGATAACCTCTATGGTGGTTCGTTCAACCTCATCACCCATACACTTGCCAACCAAGGTGTGACAAACACGATTGTCAATGTAAACGACCTTGAAGCACTTGAAGCTGCCATACAACCCAATACCAAGGCTGTATATGCAGAAACCTTTGGCAACCCCAATGCCGATGTCACCAATATCGAAGCAGTAGCAGAAGTGGCACACCGCCATAACATCCCCCTCATCATCGACAACACCTTCGGCACCCCATACCTCATCCGCCCTATCGAACATGGAGCAGACATCGTCGTTCACTCAGCCACCAAATTCATCGGCGGACACGGTTCAAGTCTTGGCGGCGTGATCGTTGACGGTGGAAAATTCGACTGGAAAGCCAATGCCGATAAATATCCCACGCTGGCCAAGCCAGATCCCTCATACCATGGTGCAGTATTTGCTGATGTTGCAGGAGCAGCAGCCTTCGTCACCCGCATCCGTGCCGTCATCCTTCGTGACACCGGCGCCACGATCTCTCCCTTCAATGCCTTCATCCTGTTGCAAGGTCTGGAGACGCTGAGTCTGCGCGTAGAACGCCATGTAGAGAACGCGCTGAAAGTGGTAGAATTCCTCAGCAAGCATCCCAAGGTGGCAAAGGTCAACCATCCTTCGCTCGCCTCACACCCCGACCACGAGCTCTACAAGCGCTATTTCCCTCAAGGCGGCGGCAGCATCTTCACCTTCGAGATCAAGGGTGACGAGAAAGACGCATGGAAGTTTATCGACTCACTGGAGATCTTCTCCCTCCTCGCCAACGTTGCCGACGTGAAGAGTCTGGTCATCCACCCCTATACCACCACACACTCACAGATGAGTCCCGAAGAACTGGCACAGCAGCACATCACCCCCAGCACCATCCGCTTGAGCATCGGTACAGAACATATCGACGACATCATCGACGACCTGTCCCAAGCATTCGACAAAATATAAACCGTAAATTCTAAATAACTATGGCAAGAATCGCAAAACAACTGACCGAACTGATCGGCCATACCCCATTACTCGAACTCACCAAGTTCTCTGCTTCCCATGGACTGCAGACCCCCATCATTGCCAAGGTGGAATATTTCAATCCTGGCGGCAGTGTAAAAGACCGCATCGCATTGGCGATGATAGAAGATGCCGAACAGCGGGGTATACTCAAACCCGGTGCAACCATCATCGAGCCGACCAGTGGCAATACTGGTGTAGGCCTTGCATTGGTATCGGCAGTAAAAGGCTACAAACTGATCCTCACCATGCCCGAAACAATGAGCATCGAACGCCGCAATCTGGTGAAGGCATACGGTGCCGAGGTTCGGCTGACCAGTGGCAAGGACGGTATGGCAGGAGCCATCAAGGCCGCCGAAGAACTGCGCGACAGCATACCAGGCAGTGTCATCCTACAGCAGTTTGAAAACGGTGCCAATCCAGCACGCCACTATGCCACAACCGGTCCTGAGATCTGGCAGGATACCGATGGAAAGGTAGATATCTTCGTTGCCGGTGTAGGCACAGGAGGAACCGTCAGCGGTATTGCCAAATACCTCAAGGAGCAGAATCCCAACGTAAAGATTGTTGCCGTAGAGCCCCTCTCTTCGCCTGTTCTCAACGGTGGTCAGAGCGGTCCTCATAAGATTCAAGGCATTGGTGCAGGTTTCGTGCCCAAGACCTATGATGCCTCGCTGATAGACGAAGTGCTCGACATCGACAACGACGATGCCATCCGCACAGGTCGCGAACTGGCACAGCAGGACGGTCTTCTGGTAGGCATTTCTTCTGGAGCAGCAGCCTATGCCGCCTCGGTATTGGCCAAGCGCCTGGAGAACGCAGGAAAAACCATTGTCACCCTATTGCCCGATACCGGTGAGCGATACCTCTCTACTGTGCTCTATGCTTTCGACGAATACCCACTATAAGATTCATATTGACGTTATTTGATAAAAAAGAATAATAAAATTTTGTAGTGTAACCTATTTTGGTTATCTTTGTGGCTGAATAACTATAAAGATGCTCGCCGCAACAGATGCAAAGAAAACCAAACAAAAGGTTCATATATACATTGGTAGCCATAGTCCTTTTCAGCACTATGGCTGCCAATGCTTCGTCTTCCAACAATCATACAAGAACATACACCAACGAACATCCGCTGATCTATGAAGACTGTTGGGATATGTACCCCTACTCCTTTCTTAACGAGCAGGGCAAGCCCGACGGCTACAACATCGAGGTCATTAAGATGATTTTCGAGAAGCTCAAAATCCCTTATACCATTGTATTAAAACCAGTCACACAAAACCAGGCAGACCTCAACCATGGCAATGCCGACCTTATCGTCGTCAGATCAACAGGATTCTTCAGTCGCTTCGGCCATTATAGCCGCAACTCCATATCACTCATCACCATGAGTTTGGCAACACCGATCGACAAACCCGTCAACATCCATACGTTCAGCGACCTGAGTAAGCAAAAGGTCACTATCCTTGACAGCGGCATGGTGCATCGCCTGATGATTGACTACGAATGGGGAGCGAATGCCATCCCCGTGAAAGACATCAACGAGGCCATTCTCAAAGTGAGCGACACCGAACAAGGGCAGGTCATCTGGTACAAGCCGTCGCTGGAGTATCTGAAGCGGACGTACAACCTCGACAACATCCGGATTACCGATGTCGATATTCCCCTGGGTGAGGCGCGTTTCGTGTCCCACAACCAGCAGTTGCTAAACCAGATAGACAGTGTCTATACCCTGCTCAATTCCGAAGACCGCTTCGAACCGCTACAAAACAAATGGTTCTACCCCGACCGCGGCGAATGGCAGATGCCGGCATGGGCATGGTGGCTGATGGGCATTGCCACACTGCTGACCATACCATTGCTGTATAGCCTATACTACTTCCGTCGCAAAGACAGGCAGCTTGCCAAGTCCTACGACTTGCAGAACCAGCGTATGTCGCTGATTTTTGAAGCCAGCGGCGTAAGAATGTGGACCTACAACGTCCACACCGACTCCTTCAACTGGTATGATCGCGACAGCATGAACTATATCACCTATCCTGCTGAAGAATTCTCCCACCGCTACTACCCTGGCGACTTCAACCGTCTGATGCGTGTCATCGAGCAACTCATAGACGGGAGCATCACCGACGAACAGGTATCGCTTGACATCAAGGCGATGGATGCCGAAACAGGCGACAATCAGGAACACGACTTCCAGATGCAGCTCTCCGTCCTGCAGCGCAACAAGAAAGGCAACCCTATTGTCATTCTTGGCACAAAGAAAGACATTACCGACGAACTCCGCTTGGAGCAGGACGCCGAAGAGCGACTCATTCGCTACAAGACCATCTTCGACAGTTCAACGATCGGCATCATCGTGTTCAACGCAGAAGGACAGCTCACCAATATCAACGAAAAGGCATGCAGCCTCTTCCAGTGCGACAAGAAAGACATCATCCGCCAGTCGCCCTCTTTCCGTACACTTTTCGAACTCGAAGAGGATCACATCGAAGCGTTGGATGGTGTATCGATGTGTCGGAAGGTGGACTTCGACAATCATCTCACCAGCAAGGAGCTGGGCCATATCATCAACCAGAGCGGCACACAGATCTTTGAGATTCACATGATGGTGGCTTGCGACGAAGCCAACAAGCACGCCAACAATCTGTTGGTGGTCATAGAGGACATCCGCCAGCACATCGAGATCAAGAAACAATGGAAAGATAAGTTGGCAAGGAAACGAGACCTGCAGCATCAGCTCGACAACTATATCGACCATACCAACTACCTGTTGAAGGTCAGCGGCATGCGCATGGTGCGCTATTCTCCAGAAACCCATACGCTGTGTGTCAAAGACAATCTCAGCCATGTGCAGTACGAACTGACCCAGACCCGTTGCATGACATTGGTTCACGAGCGTTCGCAGAAACGCGTCATGCACCTGTTGAGCAAGATGGACAACCGTTCGCAGGAACCTTTCTTCATGGAGGTGATGACCGTCATCCGTTCGGGCGAGAACCCGTTGTGGCTCAGATTCTGCATGACACCTGTTCATGATGATATTGAAGAGAAAGACGCCTATTTTGGCATCTGCTACGACATCAGCGAACTGAAAGCCAACCAACTGCGTCTGGACGAAGCCTACAACACCGCTCGCGAGATTGAGCATGCCAAAAACAGCTTCCTCAAGAATATGTGTTACGAGATACGCACACCGCTGACCGCCGTTGTGGGATTTGCCGAAATGCTCTCTACCGACATCACCCCAGAAGACGAGCATGTATTCACCAAAGAGATACTCGACAATTCCGACCACCTCCTGCGACTGATAGACGAGATACTCTTCTACTCGCGCATCGACTCCGACATGGTGAAGATCACCCCGACACCCACTGAGTTTACCGAACTCTTCAAGACAAACTGTCAGCGGGGATGGGACATGGCACACCCCAACGGTGTCAATTTCATCATGGAAATACCCTACGACCAACTGGTTCTCAATATCGACGGCAACAACATAGCCCATCTGCTCACATCGCTCATCAGCAATGCCGCCTTCACGACGAAACACGGTTTTGTCAGAGTGCGTTTCGACTATATCGGTCGCCGTCTCATCATCTCCGTAGAAGACACCAGCGACGGCATCAGCGACCGCGAGCTCCAACTCATCAAGCAGCATACCGGCGGCAGCATCGACGAGCGCATCGGCATCAGTCTGCCCGTCTGCAAGCAACTGGCAGAGATGATGAGCGGAACACTGGAAATCAGTTCTGAATCAGGGCGGGGCACCATCGTATGGGTCAGCATTCCCTGTCAGGCATCACTTATCAAACGTAAGAAGTTCATTTAACCATGAGAGTTAGTTTTCTGAGACATATCATGACATTGATTGCTGCCCTGCTGACCGTCAGCACGGCATGGGGAGACGCACCGCGACAGAAGGCGCAGTACCAGCGCAGATACGACGCTGCCCACCCCGTCATCATTGTGGGCGACTGGGACAAGCCGCCCTATGAATTCCAAGACGACACGGGCAGGCCTGCCGGCACCAATGTTGAGATCATGACAGAAATATTAGACCAACTCGACATCCCTTATAAATTCGTACTGAAAGAGTGGGCCAATGCCCTCAAGACCTTCGAGCGTGGCGATGCCGACCTGATTCTTGCTAATGCCGGACGCTACAGGAAACCGCCTTTCTGCTACACCCGCAACATCATCAACTACAACCGCATCGTGGCTGTCACCTGCGGCACAACATCGTCCAACAGTTCACTCAAAGAACTGGTGGAAGCCGGTACGGTATTGAAACCAGCCGACTATACGGCGCATTATTTTCTTGAAGAAGACTCATCCTATCTCAGCCGATTGGAATTTCAGTCGCCCAAGATAGCCCTTATGGGCGTATTGGCACACGACTTCAAATACTACGTATGGGGTGAAGAACCGCTGAAATGGAAAATCAGACAACTCAATATGGACAAGTCGGGACTCATCCTCAACGATGTGGGCATACCCGTCAGCGAGATCCATGTCATCGGACGCGATACGAAACTCATCGCAGACATCGACTATGTCTATTCCCAACTGAAACAGCGCGGACGGGTGGCACTCATCAACGACAAATGGCTGCATCCAGAGCGCATCCGTAAGAAAACCATCCCCATGTGGGGGTATCTGATGATCGGCGCGGTGATGTTTGCCTTCCTATGCTATATGGGCAACCGCATAGCGAGAGGGAGGGTGCGCGCCAAGAGCCAGCGCAACAGCGAACTCGATGCCATGATGACGCGTGCCCTGCAGATGGGCTACCACTACGTATTGCAGTACGACCTTACCTCGCGCATACTGGTCAATCAGTACGGCAGTCTGTTGCCCGACGAGGGCATGTCGTGGTTCGACTTCAGCCAGCGCCTCCACCCTGCCGAACGCAACAACTGGGTGAGACGGCTCGAACAGCTGAGAGATGGCAGCATGGACAAACACGTGGAACTGAGTGGACGATGGAATGCCGGCACTAAAGACAAGCCGATATGGAAACACCTGCGCGGCCACTTCGCCGTCGAGCAGGATGCCTACGGACAGCCAGTAAACATCTATGCCGCCATAGTCGATAAGACCCACAACGTGGGACTGATCCACGAAGCCAACAAGATGGAGCGGAAGTTCCTGCAGTTCTTCCAATTCTCAAAGGTGGCCATGGCAGTCTATAACCAAAACGGATGGATAGAAAACAGCAACGAAGAGATGAAACGCATCTGTAAAGCTGATGCGAAAAACGCACGATTGCTGCAGAAGACCTCACTTTTCGACATGCCGATGTTTGCCGACGCCTTCAACGAGAGTCGCCACGACCCCATCTTCCTCTGCCACCTTGCCCCCGCAGACAGCGACCAGGGTCGCGAGGCATGCGTGGAATACAACGTCGTCCCACTCTTCGACTACTTCGGCCGTGTCTCCAGCTACCTTCTCATGGCTTACGACATCAAAGCCCAGAGCGACACCTACCACCATCTCATCATGTGTCAGCACGAATGTGATACGCTCCAGCGATACATCGACTATAACGAGAAGCGACTGAAATACATGTTGGAGCACTCCGACTGGACGATGTGGGCTCTCGATCTACGCAATAAGATGATCTACTATTCCCACACGCTGAAGCATGCAGACTACGTCATCGAGTTTGAAAACTACCTCAAGCAACTGCCTGCAGCGCTCTACGATGAATACAAGATCAGCGACGAGAGCATCGGTCTCTTCCAAGGACCGTTCCACGTGAAGCGGCAGCTCAACTCCTCCGCATTCAGCAAAGGTCCGTGCGCCCACGACATCTACGGTCGCGTGCGCAAAGGCGACGACGGATCCACCCTGGGCTACAGCGGCATGCTCCACGACATCACCAGACTGGAGAATCTCAAGAAAGAAGTGGTCGAAATCAGCGAGAAAACCAAGAACAGCTCCCAGCAGAAGAGCGTCTTCCTCGCACAGATGACCCATGAACTGCGCACACCCCTCAACTCCATCGTAGGATTCTCCGACATGCTAAAATATGCAGAATCAGCCGGTGAGCGTGAACGCTTCATCCACATCATCCGCACCCATTGCGACATCCTGGTGCGTCTCATCAATGGCATCCTCGAAGCCTCCACCATCAACGACAACCCGATGGACGTCAAGCCCGCCGAAGTTGACTTTGCCGAAGAGTTTGAATACATCTGCCAATCCATCGAGATACGCGTGCAGCGCCACCATCTGCGCTTCGTCACCTCCAAACCCCTGAAGAAGCTCAGAGTATCGATCGACATAGGTCGCGTGCGCCAGGTATTCAGCAATTTTGTGAGCAACGCATTGAAATACACGAAGAAGGGCAGCATCTGGGTAGGCTATCGCCTGGAGAAGCGCAACGGTCAGATGGGCATCTATGCCTTCTGCGAAGACACCGGAGCAGGCATCCCCCACGACAAGCAAAAAGCAGTTTTCGATCGTTTCGTCAAGCTCAACGAGTTTGTGCAGGGCACAGGCCTCGGCCTCTCCATCTGTAAGTCCATCGTCACCGCCTGCCATGGCGACATCGGCGTAGAGAGCGAAGTGGATAAAGGTTCTAAATTCTGGTTCTGGATTCCTGTGGAAATTATTGAAAAGGAATAGAGGGAAGGGGGCTTCACCCCATTCTCACGTACCAAAATTATAATTTTCAAAATATTTCGACCACTCGACCACACATCCACATAACTCACTAACATAGAAGTCATTACAGTGTGGTCGAATATTAGATCATCGACCACACAACGACCACAGTTACAAGCAAACTTTTTGTCAACATCGATACCAAGCGTTGGCAAAACGTTAGATAATACCTTTACCAAACGATAAACAGCACCCATACAAAAGTTGTACAATACTTTTGCCAAACGTTAGACAATATCTTTATCAACATTGTACAATA
>SAMEA104315430__coassemble_364_pt1 | contig 20545 bp, 17 predicted proteins | sample SAMEA104315430__metabat2_low_PE_023 | metagenome-assembled genome bin SAMEA104315430 (sample SAMEA104315430) | gut metagenome | biome: Monkey gut; feature: monkey-associated habitat; material: faeces | place: China | collected 2013
TTGTTGCTCAGGAACTTATAAATAAAGTTAAATTATAGTGTTGCGGAATTAAGGACATGTTGTTTTTTCACTGATTTTGCCATTACGCCACCGCCAGTTGCCAGTAGGAGCGCAAGAAAAAAGAATAGTTGTTTCATGTTATTATATTTGTTATACATTAGTACTTTCAAATGCAAAGTTACAAAATATAATTGGTTCATGAAAATATTCTCGGCATAAAAGCATAAGAAAAAAAGGCAAAGATAAAAAAGTGAAAGAAATCATGCCTTTTGCTATAAACATTCCATCCTCACGCAGACATGGTCAACATCTAAGTAAGTCACATGTTAATCCGCACTAAGTCGCAAAATTGAGTGTACAAAGATGGGAAAAAATGGGAAAAACAAAGAACAGCAAGAGAGAATATCGATGTATAAATAGTAAAAGCGTGCACTTGACATACTGAAAAAGACTCAACGTCAAAGAGAAGTATGACGATTAGAGATTAAAAATCACACATAAAGAAAAACTGCCAACCGAATCCGATAACAGAAGGGTTGACAGTCTATCTTATGAAAAATCAGTGTCTTCTATCTTAGAAGTCCTTGGTCATCTCATCCACTTCAGCATTAATGTGAGCAATGAAGTCTTCGATGGTCATCACCTTCTGCTCACCACCACCTTGAGGACGTACTGCAACTGTGCGGTCTGCCTGTTCCTTTTCACCGACAATTACCATGTATGGGATACGCTTCAATTCGTTGTCGCGAATCTTTCTACCGAGTTTCTCGTTGCGCAGGTCGATGGTAGGACGTACACCACCCTCTTGCATCATCTTAGCAACTTCCTTGGCATAGTCGTTATATTTCTCTGACAGAGGCAAAATAGCCACCTGATCAGGGGTGAGCCAAAGTGGGAAATGTCCACTTGTATGCTCAATAAGTACGGCGGTGAAACGTTCGAGTGAACCGAATGGTGCGCGGTGTACCATGACAGGAGTCTTCTTCTGGTTGTCCTCGTCGGTATATTCCAACTTGAAACGCTTAGGCAGGTTGTAGTCCACCTGAATGGTACCCAACTGCCAACGACGACCAATGGCATCCTTGATCATGAAGTCAAGTTTTGGACCATAGAAAGCAGCCTCGCCATATTCTACCTTGGCATGGAGACCTTTCTCCTCACATGCTTCAACAATGGCTTTCTCTGCTAATGCCCAGTCCTCATCGGTTCCCACATACTTATCATGGTCGTTAGGGTCGCGAAGAGAAATCTGTGCTTCATAATTGAAGCCGAAAGCCTTAAGCACGATTCCGATAATGTCCATTACGTTGAGGAACTCTTGTTTTACCTGATCAGGACGACAGAAGATATGAGCGTCATCTTGCGTGAACGAACGCACACGAGTCAGTCCATGAAGCTCACCGCTCTGTTCGTAACGATAAACGGTTCCGAATTCAGCAATGCGCAAAGGCAGATCACGATATGAGCGAGGTTTCCATGCAAAAATCTCGCAGTGATGCGGACAGTTCATAGGTTTCAACATGTATTCCTCATCCTCCTCTGGAGTATGGATGGGTTGGAATGAATCCTTGCCATAATGTGCATAGTGCCCTGAGGTAACGTAGAGGTTTTTAGAACCAATATGCGGAGTAATAACCTCCTTATATCCAAAGCGCTTTTGTACTTTACGCAAGTGTTCCTGCAAGAGCAAACGAAGTTCTGTACCCTTGGGAAGCCAGATAGGAAGTCCCTTACCAACATTCTCTGAGAACATGAAGAGTTCCATTTCCTTGCCGATCTTACGATGATCGCGCTTCTTGGCTTCTTCCAGCATAACGAGGTATTCGTCAAGCATCTTCTTCTTGGGGAATGATACACCGTAGAGACGTTGCATCTGGTGACGTGTAGCATCGCCACGCCAGAAAGCTCCAGCAACATTGGTGAGCTTGATAGCCTTGATTTCTCCTGTGTTCATGAGGTGCGGACCACGACAAAGGTCGGTAAATGCTCCCTGTGTATAAGTTGTGATGGTACCGTCTTCGAGATCTTGCTCAATGTGTTCACACTTATAGGTCTGTCCTGCTGCTGCAAACTCCTTGAGGGCATCAGCCTTGGCCACCTCTTTGCGAACCACGGGCTCTTTCTTCGAAGCCAGCTCCTTCATTTTAGCTTCAATCTTTGGGAAATCACTCTCTTTGATGCTTTCGCCGTCTTTCAGCAGCACATCATAGAAGAAACCGTTCTCGACAGCAGGTCCGAAACCAAATTGGATGCCAGGATACAACTCCTGCAAAGCCTCCGCCAACAAGTGTGCAGAAGTGTGCCAAAATGTGTGTTTACCTTGCTCATCGTCCCATTTATAAAGCTCAATCTGAGCATCTTCCATAATGGGGCGGTTCAGTTCCACTGTTTCGCCATTCACTCCGCAAGCCAATACGCTGCGTGCCAAAGCTGGCGAGATACTTTCGGCAATCTGAAGTCCAGTAACGCCCTGCTCATACGAGCGAACAGAACCGTCTGGGAAAGTAATGTTGATCATATCTACAATATATGTTTAAGTTTAAATCGAGTGCGAAATTACAAAGTTTTCGGCAAACGACCAAATATTCCTTCGTGAACTTCCAATTATTGGTGCAACATTCCCCGTATTCTCGTTTTTTTTTCTTAAATTTGCAGTCTATTTATCTTTTCCCAGTGTAGATTATGGACAATACAACAATAGCCCCACAACAGCTCCAACGCATGAAAGAACTGGTTGAGCAACTCAACCGTGCATCAGAAGCCTATTACAACGGACAAGGCGAACTGATGACAGACTTTGAGTGGGATGCTCGTTTCGATGAGCTCCGCCAATTAGAACAGCAGACCGCCACCGTGTTACCCGATTCGCCTACCCATAACGTATCGCGTGACGATATGGCGGGAAAGAAAGAGGAACATGAATTTGCTGCACTTTCATTGGCCAAGACCAAGCTCACCACAGATCTTGAGAAATGGGCAGAAGGGCTCCCCATATGGATATCGTGGAAACTTGACGGACTGACACTTGTGGTGACTTACGATGGAGGACGTCTGTCGAAGGTGGTGACACGCGGAAATGGTCACATCGGTACCAATATCACCCATTTGGCACAAGCCATCAGCGGTATTCCGCAACAAATTAAAGAGTTGGGACACACGGTAATACGTGGAGAAGCGGTTATCAGTTATGCCGATTTCGAACAGTTTGAAATGGAAAGAGGCGAAGGGTTCGCCAATCCTCGCAATTTAGCATCGGGAACCCTAACATTGAAAGATACGGATGAAGTACGCCGACGTCATGTACAATGGATTCCATTTACATTAGTCTATTGTGAACACGAAATCGTGTCGTGGGGCAAACGCATGAACTGGCTTGACAGTATGGGGTTCAATACGGTGGAGCGAACTGCCGTGCAACAGCCAAACACACAGCATATACAGGAAGTGATCGACGCGTTCACCCTGCGTGTCACCAACCGGACCTGTCCTTTTCCCGTTGACGGACTCGTCGTATGTTACGATGATACCGACTATGCACAAACAGGTTCTGTCACAGGCCATCATGCCACACGCGCTGGTCTGGCCTTCAAATGGCAAGACGAGGCTGCAGAAACAGAACTCAAAGAGATTGAGTGGTCGTGTGCTGCCAATACCATATCCCCTGTGGCTATTTTCCAACCAGTCAACCTTGAGGGCACGACCGTGCAGCGTGCATCGCTCTGCAATATTAGTGAGTGTGAACGACTGGGCATTGGTGGTGCCGGCACACGCATAGAGGTCATCAAAGCCAATAAAATCATCCCCAAGGTCATTAAAGTCTGTCAGACTGTGGGCGAGTTGCATATTCCTGCACAATGTCCAGTCTGTCACGCAGCAACGGAAGTGCGTATCAGCGAGACGAGCGGTACTCGAACGCTTCATTGTACCAACGGTCATTGTCCTGCCAAGCAACTTCGCATCTTTGCCCGTTTTGTATCCAAGGAGGGCATGAACATCGATGGAATTTCAGAGCAAACCATCGCAAAATTCATCAATAAAGGATGGATTAGTGAGTTTGCCGATATTTTCACCCTTGGCGACCATATCCGCGAAATAGCGCAGATGGATGGTTTTGGACAGCGGTCGGCATCAAATATTAAGCAAAGTATAGAACGGGCACGCCAGACCGAAGCCCATCGTCTGCTCTATGCTCTTACCATTCCACTCTGCGGAGCAGATGTTTGCAAGCGACTACTTGCTGCCTACCCTTTGGAGACACTTGTTAACGAAGCGACAAAAGACGAGGGAGATCTCTTTGCCACACAACGCGAGCCACAAGAAGTATTTGCCCATGTGGCAGGTATAGGTCCTGAGAAGTCAGCTTCTTTTGTTCGATGGTTCAGAAACACAGACAATCTGTCTCACTATCAGCGACTCATGCAGCAAATTACGGTCAGCCAAGCTTCTTCCCAGCCTACAGGAAACCGTTGTGAAGGTCTAACCTTTGTGATTACTGGCGATGTGCACCATTACAAGAACCGTAATGCCCTCAAGGCGTACATCGAGAGCCAGGGCGGCCATGTGGCATCAGCAGTCAGCGGCAGTACAAGTTTCCTCATCAATAATGACGTTCAATCAACATCGGGCAAAAACCGTAAAGCACAACAACTGAATATTCCTATTATCTCGGAAGACCAATTCGTTGCCGACTACGGAGAATAACCGACTTTCTTACAATTTAAATCAATAAACAACTATGAATTTTTCAGGATTGATAATAGCCGTCATCACCTTTCTGGTTATCGGCATATTCCACCCTATCGTCATCAAGTGTGAATACTATTTCGGCACACGATGCTGGTGGGCCTTTGCCCTTGCCGGCATCGTCTTTATCGCCGCCAGTCTAATTGTTGCTGACAATATCATCAGCCCCATATTAGGCGTTGTGGGATGCTCATGCCTCTGGAGTATTCTCGAGATTTTCGAACAAAAAGGACGAGTCGAAAAAGGTTGGTTCCCCATGAACCCCAAACGAAAAGACGAATACAAGAAACGTTAAGTGAACTTTGCATCTGCTCTCGACTTCAAGGCGCCGTGACCATTGGTCGAGACGCCTTCGGGATGGATTCGGGATTGCTTTATCGGCTTATCGTCTATTGAACAATCTTAAACTTGGCAAATTTCAGTAAGAGTTGCTTGGTACCTGTATTGCGGAATTCTACTGTAGCTTTGGCATTTTCTCCACTACCGTCAATACGTAGAACAGTTCCCACTCCGAAACGTTGATGCTCTATAACGTTACCTTCTTTTAATGCCGTTGTTGCAGATGATGCTGACGTAGAAGAAACAACCCTGTTAACGGGTTTGAAACGACTACCACCCGCATTATGAAGTTGCTGACGGAAGGAGGGAGACAACGGATCAACACTTGACTCCGGTTGACGAGGAGCCACAATACGGGGTTTGGGGTCTGCCTTAAATTGTGAGGCCACCGGATGAGGATTCTGTTGCCATGAAGAACCGCTTCGTGAAGACTGTCCCGAGAAGGAATTCCCATAAACAGATTTTGTTCTTGAACCAGACAGGCTCTCAGCTCGTTCATAATCCTGACGTCCTGACTCCACCCGAAGGAAACGGGTGTCAATATCCTTTATAAACCGCGAAGGAGTGTCATATTCCAACTTACCATAACGCCAACGGTTCTGAGCACATGTCAATATACAATGACGCTCGGCTCTCGTAATAGCCACATAAAGCAAACGACGTTCCTCTTCCAACTCACGTGTAGAACCGGCACTCATGGGAGATGGAAAGATGTTCTCTTCAAGTCCCACGACAAATACCGTAGGAAATTCCAATCCCTTGGCACTATGTACAGTCATCAGCGCCACGCGGTCGTCTTCATCACCTTGTTCGCTGTCAAGGTCTGTCAACAACGCCACATCCTGCAGATAGTCTGCCAGCGACATTTGTTCGACTAATCCCTCTTCACGATGGTTTTCTACAAAATCCTTCAAACTGCCAAGAAATTCTTCAAGGTTTTCCTGACGTGCCACATCATCTGGATTTTTCGAAGCATAGATTTCCTTACTTATACCACTCTCCATGATAATGGCGTGACCTATCTCATAAGCATCTTCAGCAGCCATTCGAACACGCCACCCTTCTATGAGTTGACAGAAGGCATCCAGGCGCGTCAAAGTTGATTTTCCAACAGGAATGGGATGCAGATGCGGTTGTGAGATGACAGACCATAGACTGACGCCATCATGATTAGCAACATCTATAATCTTGCGAAGAGTCGTATCGCCAATGCCTCTTGTCGGATAGTTGATAATACGACGCAAAGCCTCCTCATCATCGGGGTTGACAACGACACGATAATAAGCCGTAACATCCTTGATTTCTTTGCGTTGATAGAAACTCAGTCCGCCATAGATGCGATATGGGATATTATCTTTCAGCATTTGTTCCTCAAAGGCACGACTCTGCGAATTGGTACGATAGAGTATTGCAAAATCGCAATAACGTCCATTTTCCGTCTTTCTGATACGTCGGATATCATTACATACGATAATAGCCTCCTCCTTGTCACTATAGGCTGGTTTAAGTACAAGGTGTTCACCCTCGTCATTCTTACTATAAACCGTTTTAGGAATCTGCCGTTGATTATGACGGATCAGACTGTTTGCTGCATCAACGATATTTTGGGTTGAACGGTAATTTCGTTCGAGTTTGAAGAGGCGTGTATTGGGGTATTCCTGTTGGAAATTAAGAATATTGTCGATATTAGCACCACGGAATCCATAGATACTCTGGGCATCATCGCCAACCACACAGATACGTCCTGTGGGTTTGGTGAGTTGCGAGACAATAGCTTGTTGGACGTAGTTGGTATCTTGATACTCATCCACGAGTACGTACTGAAAACGTTCGATATACTTCTGCAAGACCTCTTCATTAGCATCGAAAAGCATAAAGGTGTTCACCAGCAAATCATCAAAATCCATGGCATTGGACTGTCTGCAACGCTCACAATACCTATTATATATTGCAGAAATTGACGGTTGACGACGTATTGCATCATCTTTCGCCCATGCACTCATAGCATAAGTCTGTGGTAACACCAGATGGTTTTTCGCCATGGAGATGCGATCGGCAACAGAAGCAGGCTTATAGACCTTATCGTCAAGATCCATTTCCTTGATGATGTTCTTCACCAGCGAACGGGAATCGCTTTGGTCGTATATCGTAAAGGACGACTGATAACCAATGGTTTCCGCTTCAACTCGCAGGATGTGTGAGAAAACGGAATGAAAGGTACCCATGTGAAGGCCGCGAGCTCTGTCTGTACCAACCAGATTCGCAATACGTTCCTTCATCTCGCGAGCTGCTTTATTTGTAAATGTCAATGCAAGGATATTCCACGGAGCCAGTCCTTTTCTCAAAAGGTATGCTATTTTATAGGTCAGCACACGCGTTTTGCCCGATCCTGCCCCTGCAATAACCAATTGCGGACCATCACACCATTCTACTGCTGTGCGCTGGCTGTCGTTAAGATTGTCGAGTATATCTTCCATTGTCATTTGTTTTTTTCAATAGGGTTTTGATAGAATGAGCCCTCGATTCTCATCGGGGGCTCATAACAACACAAACACAAAATAAAAACGCAGTCCCACTATTGAAGACTGGTTAGTCTTAACTATAATTTAAAAATTATTGTATTCCTTCTTCACGAAGCTTCTGCTGCCAGCGCCACGCACTCATGAGCGTGTCTTCCAGAGAAGTTTCGGCTTTCCATCCCAATACTTTGTTGGCTTTCTCAGGATTAGCCCATACCTTTTCGATATCTCCCTCGCGACGAGGAGCGAAAGTCCAGTTGAGCTTAACGCCTGTAACTTTTTCAAAAGTTTCAACGATTTCCTTGGTAGAGCAGCCATGTCCTGTTCCAATATTGAATACCTCAAGGGCTTCGCTGTCGGTATCAAGCACACGCTCCATGGCTTTCACATGAGCCTTTGCCAAATCTACCACATAGATATAATCGCGGATGCATGTTCCGTCAGGAGTATTGTAATCGTTACCAAACACTTTGAGCTGTTCACGAATACCCATAGCGGTCTGGGTTACATAAGGTATGAGGTTCATAGGCACGCCATTGGGCAGTTCGCCGATAATGGCTGTTGGGTGCGAACCAATCGGATTGAAGTAACGCAACAGGATGGCCTTGATGGGTGCTCCGCTATGAATATCGTCGCGGATAATCTCCTCGTTGATCTGCTTGGTGTTACCATAAGGACTCTCTGCCGGTTTGATAGGAGCATCCTCTGTAACAGGAAGGTTCTCTGGGTCCGGCTGACCATAAACCGTACAGCTTGACGAGAAAATAATGCCTTTCACATCATGCTTAGGCATGAGTTCCAGCAAATTCACCAAACTAACAATATTGTTACGATAATAAAGCAATGGTTTCTCAACACTCTCGCCCACAGCCTTCGATGCAGCGAAATGGATAATTCCAGAAATATCGGGATACTTTGAGAACACACGGTCCATCGCAGCAAAATCGCAGCAATCCACTTGCTCGAATGCAGGACGAACTCCCGTAATCTTCTCGATACCATCCACTACCTTTGCATCTGAGTTGGACAGATTGTCAACTATCACCACTTTATATCCGGCATTCTGCAGTTCTACGGTAGTGTGACTACCGATGAATCCTGTTCCACCTGTTACAAGTATTGTTTGCTTCATTTTCTTATGTTTTAAAAGAATCTTTGCAAAGTTACACATTATTTTCTTATAAAAAAAATATATTTGCGGAAATATGACTTATATCTTAAATTTCTTTTTTTTATGATGTGCTTTTTGGGGTACTCCTGTGGTGTTCATGTGGGCGGCTGTCTTAATGCCACGATAGCCATTCCACCGGCTGATAATACGACGCACATAGTCTTCGGTCTCTGTTCCACGCATATAACCGTTTTTCACCACTGGGTCATTATAATATTGTGGTTGCGACAAAGCAAGGATATACTGACTCACATCATTCCAGCGATGCGGGTCACGACCGTGCTTGCGGGTGAGTGCCATGGCGTCTCTCACATGATACGACCCGCCATTATAGGCAGCCAGTACAAATTTGATACGTTCCGTCCGATTGGGAATATCTCGGAAATGTCCGTCCAGTTCCTCAATAAACTTCACAGCAGCGGCAATATTCTTGTCCGCATCAAACAAATCGGAATGAGCCAGTCCGAGATGGTCTGCTGTTGACGGCATGATCTGCATCAGACCACAGGCACCTGCCCATGAACGAGCTTGCGAGTCGAATGTTGACTCTTGATAACATTGAGCTGCCAAAAGTCGCCAGTCCCATCTGATGCGACGGGCATGTTGCTGGAATTGTGCATCATATTTAGAAATCACGCCTCCTTTCGCATTGAGCATCGGCGCAAATACGCGTCGGCGAACCGAACGAGACGACAGCAGATACTGTTCTTCCTTACGTGTCTCGGCAATCAGCTGAGGACGAAACCATGCTTTTATTTCTTTTTCCAATTGAGGTTTATCGGGACCAATCCGCCACGTCAGCCGATCGTCTCGTCCTGCGAACAGCGCCACATCGGCTTCACCATCCTTGATGCGGCGCACCATCTCTGCCGAATCCCGACAGACCTCGACGCGCAGTCCCACTCCAATCTTTTCCGCAAAGCGTTGACACAGCAGGTATTGAGTTCCAAGATAATGACCATGATAATCATAATAGGTCTCTGGACCCGTCATGGTCAAAACAATCATTTCGCCATTACCCACAATCTGCTCCAAGTCAAAATCTGCCGACAACGAATCTTGCTCCTCTCCCCAAGGTGTGAGTTGAGGTTCTTCCTGTTGGTGCTTGCATGCAGCACACAAAAGCAAGAGAGCAAAAACGTGTATATATATTCTCTTTCGCATCAATTTATTAAAATTTCGTTGCAAAAGTAATCAATTTTTTGGAAATATTACCAGAATTGCGTACTTTTGCAAAGGAAATCATCAGAAATAGATTTTTATATGTTGAGAATTGCAGTACAATCCAAAGGTCGTCTGTTTGACGACACGATGAATCTGCTCGCAGAAGCAGATATCAAAGTCAGTTCAGGACGACGCACCCTATTGGTACAGTCACAGAATTTCCCCTTAGAAGTGCTCTACTTGCGCGACGACGATATTCCACAGAGCGTTGCAAGTGGTGTTGCTGACATTGGCGTAGTAGGTGAAAACGAATTTGTAGAACGTGGCGAAGATGCTGAAATCATCTCACGCTTGGGATTCTCCAAATGCAGACTTTCACTGGCCATTCCTAAAGACATCAATTATCAGGGGTTGGCATGGTTCAACGGCAAGAAAATTGCCACATCCTATCCTAATATCCTGCAACATTTCATGGAGCAGCACAACATCAACGCCGAAATCCACGTCATCACAGGTTCCGTAGAAATCAGTCCGGGAATCGGTTTGGCTGATGGTATCTTCGACATCGTCAGCAGCGGATCCACATTGGTCAGCAATAACCTGAGTGAGGTGGAAGTGGTCATGCAGAGCGAGGCATTACTCATCGGCAACAAGAATATGAGTCAGGAGAAGCGCGAAATACTCGAACAGATGCTCTTCCGCTTTAAGGCCGTCAAAGACGCAGAAGACAAGAAGTACGTGCGCATGAATGCCCCCAAGGCAAGACTACAGGAAATCATCAGCGTATTGCCAGGACTGAAGAGTCCTACTATCATTCCATTGGCCGACGACGACTGGTGCTCCGTACATACTGTACTCGACCAAAAGCGTTTCTGGGAGATTATCGGCAAACTGAAAGAAATGGGTGCACAGGGCATCCTCGTGACTCCTATTGAAAAAATGATACTTTAAGCGAAAGACAAACGCTTCTTTATCACTTATCCTGTCAATTACAGGTTAACCCCACAAGAGTAGAGCAAGGTAATTGCTCTACTCTATGCTATTAAAAAAGGAAATAACATAACGGAAGGAATTTAAGCTATGAGAACTTATCGATACCCGCAACAAAACGAATGGAAAGAAATTATCCAGCGTCCACATCTGGACCTCTCCAAACTACATGCCACGGTGACTGGGGTGCTCAACGACATCAAAGAGCATGGCGATGAGGCTGTCAAGAAGTACGAGGCGCAGTTTGACCACGTAACACTCCATTCTCTAGCTGTTTCAGCACAGGAGATGGACGAGGCAGAACATCTGTTGGATGATAAACTGAAAGCTGCCATCATTTTGGCACACGAAAACATTCATGCCTTTCATGCAGCACAAAAGTTTGAAGGGAAACCCATTGAAACGCGTCAAGGCGTGACATGCTGGCAAAAAAGTGTGGCGATCGAAAAAGTCGGATTGTATATTCCTGGGGGTACTGCCCCACTCTTCTCCACAGTTCTCATGCTGGCTACTCCTGCAAAAATTGCAGGATGCAGCGAAATCGTACTCTGCACCCCGCCAAACAGCGAAGGCAAGGTGAATCCTGCCATTCTCTATGCCGCACAGGTGGCTGGCGTCAACAGAATCTTCAAGGCTGGAGGCGTACAGGCCATAGGTGCCATGGCATACGGAACGGAAAGCGTACCGAAAGTCTATAAGATTTTTGGACCGGGAAACCAATACGTCATGGCTGCCAAGCAACAGGTTAGTCTCGACGAGGTGGCTATCGACATGCCCGCTGGACCGTCGGAAGTATGCGTCATTGCCGACCACCAGGCCAATGCAACATTCGTAGCAGCAGACCTGCTGTCTCAGGCAGAACACGGAATCGACTCACAGGTGTTGCTCATCACCACCTCTGAGGAGAAACTCCATGAGATACAAGAGGAGGTTAATAGCCAACTGCAAGCATTGCCACGCAAGGAAATGGCGGCAAAAGCGTTGGGAAACAGCAACTATGTCTTGGTTAGCGATCTCGATGAGGCCATGAAACTGTCTAATGCCTATGCACCGGAACACCTCATTTTGCAGGTTGAGGACTATGAGGGCTTGGCAGAAAAGGTCATCAATGCAGGAAGTGTCTTCCTTGGGAAATATGCCTGCGAGAGTGCAGGAGACTATGCAAGCGGCACCAACCACACACTCCCCACTCATGGCTATGCAACAGCCTACAGCGGCGTGAATCTCGACAGCTACTGCCGTAAAATCACCTTCCAACACCTTACAGAACAAGGCATCAGGGAAATTGGCCGCGCCGTGGAACTCATGGCAGAAGCCGAACAGCTTGATGCTCACCGTAACGCAATGACAGTTAGAATAAAATCGCTTAAAGCATGAAACAACTTGAACAACTGGTAAGACCAAATATTTGGAAACTCGCACCTTATAGCTCTGCCCGCGACGAATACTCTGGCAAGCAGGCTCACGTCTTTCTCGATGCCAACGAGAATCCGTACAGCATGACCGACAATAACAGATACCCCGACCCACTCCAGCGAGAACTCAAAGTGGCGCTGTCCAAGGTCAAGGGTGTCGCTCCTGAGCATATTTTTCTCGGTAACGGTAGCGACGAAGCTATCGACCTGCCTTACCGCATCTTCTGCGAACCGGGACGCGACAACGTGGTGGCCATCGAACCTACATACGGCATGTACCGCGTGTGCGCAGATATCAATAATGTGGAATATCGCACAGTGACGCTCAACGAGAGTTTTCAGTTTCAGGCCGATCAAATATTGCAGGCTTGCGACGAGCACACCAAACTGATATGGTTCTGTTCGCCCAACAATCCTACAGGAAACTCACTCGACAGACAGGAGATGCTCCATGTCGTAGAACGCTTCCAGGGTATTGTCATCATCGATGAAGCGTACATCGATTTCTCACGCCAGCAGTCGTTCCGTAGCGAACTGGCAACCCACCCCAACCTCATTGTGCTCAACACCATGAGCAAGGCATGGGCATTGGCAGCAATCCGCTTGGGCATGGCATTTGCCAGCAAGGAAATCATCGATTTATTTAATAAGGTGAAATACCCCTATAATATCAACCGGCTGACACAGGCAGAGGCGATGGAAGCCCTTGCCAACCCCTATGACGTGGATAGATGGGTGAAAAGTATTCTCGACGAGAGAGTTCGCATGATGAAAGCATTCCTCGAATTGCCGGTTTGCCAACAGGTATTTCCGTCAGATGCCAACTTCTTTCTGGCTCGCATGACCGATGCACAGTCTATCTATGACTATCTGGTCGATCATGGAATTATTGTACGCAACAGATCACGCATCACACTATGTCATAACTGTCTGCGTGTGACCATCGGCCTGAAGAGCGAGAACAACGAACTTATCGCTGCATTACGGCAGTACGTACAATAAAACCCGATGCCCATGGAAAAACTGTGGAATGCCAATTACGTGAAGGTCATGACAGCCAATTTCTCGCTGTTCTTTGCCTTCTATCTCCTGACACCTCTCCTGCCACTCTATCTCAGCGAAACTTTCGGAGCTACGAAAGACGTGATAGGACTGGTGCTTTCGGGATATACCGTTACGGCATTACTCTTCCGGCCATTCAGCGGTTATTTTGTTGATACGTTTCCTCGAAAGAAGGTGCTCATGGTATGCTTTGCCGCATTCTCCATCTTCTTTGCAGGATATCTGGCTGCAGGAACCTTGTTGATGTTTGCATTGGTCAGAACATTACACGGAGGACCCTTTGGTGCACTCACGGTTGCCAATTCAACGGTAGCCATCGATGTGCTCCCTTCCTCACGACGTAATGAAGGCGTGGGCTATTATGGCCTGAGCAATAATCTCGCCATGGCCATCGCACCTACATTTGCCATTTATATCTATGCCGAGACCCACAATTTCGAATTGCTGTTTTGGATGGCTTTGATCATAGCGACATTCGGTTGGATGGTGGATGCGACAGTTCGGCTAAAGCCCACTACCGTCACCCAGGAACCTAAGCGCATCTCCCTCGACAGATTCTTTCTGGCACGTGGCTGGATGCTGGGGTTCAACATGATATTCTTCGGATTCTGTTTTGGCGTACTGAGCAACTATCTGGCGATCTACGGCAAACAGGTCTTGGGAATGACAGGAGGAACAGGTACGTGGTTTCTGCTCTGTTCCATCGGTCTGATGATGTCGCGACTACAAGGGAGCAAGGCGCTACGCCAAGGCAAACTCACACAAAATGCGACAGAGGGCATGCTCCTCTCGCTGGCAGGATACACCATCTTCGTCGCCTGTCCTGACATGGTCGGCTATTACGGCTCAGCCATACTCATCGGATTAGGCAACGGACACCTGTGGCCTGCCTTCCAGAATATGATAATCTCCATGGCACACCACAACGAGCGAGGTACGGCAAACTCCACCATACTCATCTCGTGGGACGTAGGCGTCGGCATAGGCATTATCGCTGGCGGAGCCATTGCCGAGCACTTAGGCTACGCTACCGCATTCTGGACCGTATCAGTCACTCATGCGCTGGGAGTATTGCTCTATTTCGTGCGAACCAGAAGATTCTTCCTCTCAGGACGTTTAGATCAGCCATCGGCATCCTGACATCGGACAAACGACATCCATCACCCCTATAATTCTAATAAAATTGGAAAAGAAGAAAAAGGAATTGACGCTCAAGAAACGACCATCGGTCTTTCTGTCTATACTGCCGCTTATTGTATTGGTGGTCATGCTGACCTTTACCATCCGGTCGTTTGGCAGCGATTCTCTCGAAGGAGCAAGCCAAATCACACTACTCTCTGTATCGGCGCTTTGCGTACTCATCGGAATGGTATTCCTTCATGTGCCGTGGGCAAGTTTTGAGAAAGCCATCACGAAAAATGTGGCAAGTGTGGCAAGTGCCCTCACCATCCTGCTGTTCATTGGTGCTTTAAGTGGCGCATGGATGGTCAGCGGCGTTGTCCCTACGCTCATCAGCTACGGAATACAGCTTATCCATCCCGATATTTTCCTCGCTTCTGCCTGCGTCATCTGTGCCTTGGTAAGCCTTATGACGGGTAGTTCGTGGACCACCATTGCCACCATCGGAATAGCTCTGATGGGCATCGGACGCGCACAGGGATTTAGCGACGGATGGATTGCCGGAGCCATCATCAGCGGCGCCTATTTCGGCGATAAGATTTCGCCCCTTTCCGAAACCACTGTATTGGCATCTGGAAGCATGGGCGTTCCCTTGTTCCGCCACATCCGATACATGCTGATCACCACCATTCCTTCCTTGACCATTGCGCTGATACTCTTTACCATAGGCGGTATTCTGTGTACCACCAACGACAGTCAGAACATCATGTCGTTTACTGCCGCTTTGGAACAGCGTTTCCATATCACCCCATGGCTTCTGGCAGTCCCTGTACTGACCGGTGTGATGATAGCACGCCGATGGCCGCCATTGATCACGCTGTTTCTCTCCACCTTGACAGCCATCATCTTCGGTCTGATCTTCCAGACCGATGTGTTTCGCGACATCGACCCGTCACTCTTCAAGGCTGCCATGAAAAGCGTTTACGGCAGTACGTCTGTGGCTGACGACATACCCGTGCTGACAGAACTCGTCTCCACATGCGGAATGGCTGGCATGATGGACACCATCTGGCTCATCATCTGCGCCATGTGCTTCGGAGGTGCCATGTCGGCAGGTGGCATGGTAGGCGGCATCACACGCCTTTTTGTTCATTTGGTGAAGGGACGCACCACCATGGTAGCATCAACAGCCTGCACCGGAATGATGATGAATCTTGCGGTGGCAGATCAGTATCTGTGTATCCTGCTGACGGGAAATATGTTTAAGGACATCTATGACCGTCAGGGTTACGAGCGCTGCCTGTTGAGTCGCACGACGGAAGATGCCGTTACCGTCACTTCCGTCCTCGTGCCTTGGAACACCTGCGGCATGACGCAGGCCACGGTATTGGGTGTTGCCACGTTCACCTATCTGCCCTATTGTTTCTTCAATATCCTCAGCCCGTTGATGAGCATCTTCATTGCTTCCATCGGCTATAAGATAGTGAGACACAAACCTGATTTACCCACTGACAACAACAATACGCCATCATGATACAGCAAACCACCTTTTCCCTTGCCCCCAAACGCAGGGGGTGCCATCTGGTGACCAACGAGATACTGGCAAACCTCACCGCACCGTTGCCCGAAACCGGACTCCTCAACCTCTTCGTACAACACACCTCGTGTGCACTCTCTATCAACGAGAATGCTGATCCTGATGTGAGAACGGACATGGAAGAGATTCTCAATCATATTGTAAAAGAAAACGAGTCATACTACCAACATGTATTCGAAGGTGCTGACGACATGCCTGCCCATGCCAAATCATCGCTCTTCGGAGTGAGCCTGTCTATTCCCATCACTCACGGCAGACTCAACCTTGGAACATGGCAGGGCATCTATCTCTGTGAATTTCGCAATCATGGCGGATCACGACGTATCGTTGCCACCGTCATATCATGATCTGTAATTCATAACCACCTAAGCATTATGCCATTTCCTAAATCTATTAAAACAAAGTCTTTAACGCTGATCATGGCAGGCGGACTACTGTTCCAACCGCTTCAAGCCGCTGTACGCGACACCATTTCCCTGTCGCGCAACTGGCAGTTTTACAGAGGCGATGTGGCCCACACCAATGAGTTGAAAGACAAGAGCATGGAAGTGGTTCATCTGCCCCACGATTTCCAGATCTCGCAACCATGGGTTGCTCCGCAACAAGACGAGAAGGTCAACAAAAATGATGCTGCCAACAATACCAAGAGCCGACTCAGCAGCAGAGGATTCAAGGAGATGGCTGTTGGTTGGTACAGGCGTACCGTCACCCTGGACAACAGTTGGAAAAACAGGCGCATCGTGCTCGATGTTGAAGGCATCATGCTTGTGGGCGATGTCTATCTCAACGGACAAAGGATAGGAGGCACAGACTACGGCTATCTCGGTTTTGAAACCGACATCACCGACAAACTGATCTTCGGTCAGGAAAACGAAATACTCGTCAGGGCTGACACCCAGTCTCCCGACAATTCACGATGGTACACCGGTGGCGGCCTCTATCGTGACGTGCGCTTGATTATCAGCAATAAAGACACGCATTTTGCACGCCACCCTTTATTCATCACAACCGTTGACAACCGACAGGTGTGTATTCAAGCGGAGCTGTTCAACAAAAGAAAGGCAGAACCCCTGACCGTCGGAGTAACGATCGTTGACCAGACCGGACAGACCGTTGCCCAACACGAACAACCCCTCCACTACTCGCCACGCTGGCGACAGCGTGAATATCCGTTGGATACGATAACCCTTCAGCATCCACAGCTCTGGTCGTGTGAAAGTCCGTACCTTTACACCGCCATCGTCACAATCTACAACCGTCAGCACCAGCCCCTCGACCAGGTATCGCAGTCCTTCGGCGTGAGAACCATCGCGTTTTCTCCACAATACGGACTGCGCATCAACGGAAAGAAAGTGCTGCTCAAGGGCTTTGCCAATCACCATACACTCGGCGCATTGGGAGCGGCAGCCTACCCTCGCGCCATTGAAAAGCGCCTGCAACTGATGAAGTCGTTTGGCTACAACCACGTCCGTACTGCCCATAATCCATATAGCGAAGAGTTTCTGAACCTCTGCGACAAATACGGAATCATTGTGGTCAACGAACTGTACGACAAATGGCTGCAACAGTTTGCCGGAGGACGCACGTCCTGGCAGAACCTATGGCAGAACGACATCACAGAATGGGTGCAGCGCGACCGCAACCACCCCTCCGTCGTCATGTGGAGCTTAGGCAACGAACTGCAACAGCGGTCCGACCTCCCCTTCAACGATTGGGGTGTTACCGCCTACCGCCTCATGCGAACCCTGCTGCACCGATATGACACCACACGTCCCACCACCGTAGCCATGCATCCACGCTATAGGAGTCTCGAAACCGATTCCTTGCCGGCTCCGTTGGCTATCGCAACAGACATCGCCTCCTACAACTACAGATACCAGTACTTCCCTGGAGACCGCAAGCGTTATCCCGACCATATCTTCTATCAAAGCGAGGCCAACACCTCGATGATAGGCACCAACTTTTTCGGCATGAACCACGATTGGGTGGTCGGACTGGCATATTGGGGTGCTATCGACTATCTTGGCGAAAGCATGGGGTGGCCCGTCAAGGGATGGAACCAAGGGGTGTTCGACATCTCCTTGCAACCCAAGCCATTGGCATATCTCGTCAAGAGCATGTTTACCACCGAACCCACTGTTCACATCGCCATCCTGGATCATGCGCAGCATAGCGAAGAATGGAACGGCATCAATGTGGCTGTTGACCAATTATCAGATCATTGGAACAGGACAGCAGGCGACACCCTCTCACTCTACACCTATACCAATGCCGAGGAAGTAGAACTGCTGCTCAACGGAAAGTCATTAGGCAGGAAGCGCAACACCCTATTGCCCACACAGCGCAACCGCATCTTCTGGCGAGGTATCGTCTATCAGCGAGGGCGCCTGGAGGCTCTTGCCCGTAACAACGGAAAGATAGTGGCGCGCCACAGGATAGAAACCACAGGAACGGCGACAGCCTTACAGATAGAAGCCGACAACAGCCTGTGGAAAGCAGACGGAAAAGACCTGCAACATCTGCGCATCACAGCCGTTGACCGCCAAGGACGTCGGGTGTGGGATGTCAACGACCCATTGGTGTTTAAGGTAGAAGGTCCGGCAGAGATTGTTGCCACAGACAACGGCGATTTGCAGTCCGATGAGGTTCATGTCGGCAACCGGCGCCACCTCTACCACGGAACAGCGTTAGTCATTCTGCGTTCCACCGGTGACACCGGCGACGTAAGACTCACCGTTGACAGTAAAGGACGCTATCCTCAAATCATCTGGAAAGGCTGCACATCGCACTCACGAAGATAACAAAACAAAATAAACAATGAAAAGAAAGATACTATCCCTCGCCGCCATGGTCCTGACGACCATCACAGGCAACGCCCAAAACCACACTTTCAAGAGTCTGACGGTAGAAGCCTACGAACAAGCTATTGCCGACACAACGGTCATCCGTCTTGACGTGCGCACGTCTGAAGAGTTTGCCGCAGGTCATATTGACCGCGCCATCAACATCGACGTTCTCAACCCCGACTTTGAGCAACGCGCCACCTCAAGCCTTCCCCTCAGCAAGACCATCGCCATCAACTGTCGCAGTGGCAAGCGAAGCAAGCGTGCCGCCCAAATTCTTGTCCGTCATGGCTATCGCGTCATCGAGCTCGACTCCGGCTATCTCGGTTGGGTAGCAGCCGGCAAGAAAATCATGCGATAATACCACACAGCTCCGTTTCGCCAGAAAGTCAAATAAAGCCCTTGCTTTGCTTTTTATGGAAACTGTAATACTGTAACTGTAACGTTTGGGACTGATGACATTATACGCTCAACTAAAATCAATTTCCAAACTTAAAAAATGGGTTTTAAACAACTCGCTTTTGGGGATAGTAAATATACTGATATTATAATTTATATTAAACAGATACTGGTTTTGGTTAAATATAACTAAATTCAGATATAAATAGTGCCAAAACTCTTGCATTCCGGGGGTGCCATGTTGTATATTTGTATTTCAAGCTGAGGATGATTTCCAAAACAAGAAAGAAACCTCCAAACCAAAAGTCAAACAAATAATTTACAACTAAAAAGCCGCTTATGTTTACAAAACAAGTAATTCAACACACCATCCGGTCCCGACAGAGAGACCACGGTTTCCCGATCGCTTCTCGTTCGGTTCCCGTTAACTTCTCGTTAGGTCCTCGTTCGTCTCTCGTTCGTCTCTCGTTGGTTATTCGTTAGTCTATCGAAGACCTATCGAGGACCGAACGAGGAACAAGCAAAAAACGAACGAAAGAGCAACGAATATCGATCGAGATGCCGACGAGAAACTATCGGCAACTCGACGAGTAGTCACCGTCATGGCTGGCAGAATACCCTTCTGCAACCACAGAACAGCATACTGCCCCTCACCCTACTCCTGCCGAGGCAGATAGCAGCACTTTCAGTCCCACTCAGGACATTCTCATGGCGAACCAAGCCTTTTCCACCCATTCTGCACATTTCACCCACCACGAAAGTCCCTCAGAGGCTCTAAAAAACACCTCGCCGCCACACCTCCCAACAACCAACAAAGACACGCCATATCCGTCCTAAACATCCTCTCACCAGCACCAAAACACAATCCTTCGCGGCCTCAATAGTAGGCCAAACACCACGTTTTCATAAAGTCAGAGAGCAGAGTCAAGTGCACTCGAACCCTGTCATGGCGAAAAAGATGCCATAAAATGAAACCATTACCCAAAAACACCCAAAAGCCCCCATCCCCACCACTTTACCAAATCCAAGTACAATAACTTTACAATGATACCACATAACACATCCCATAACCTTACATTACATTAAATAATCATACAGATTTCACTGATTTCCATTTCTTGATGATAGCCTTAGTATTTCCAAGGCAGTTTGGAGCACACGTTTTTTAATGTCACACAGATATT
>SAMEA104315430__coassemble_532_pt1 | contig 16081 bp, 9 predicted proteins | sample SAMEA104315430__metabat2_low_PE_023 | metagenome-assembled genome bin SAMEA104315430 (sample SAMEA104315430) | gut metagenome | biome: Monkey gut; feature: monkey-associated habitat; material: faeces | place: China | collected 2013
TCCATAGCTTCTCTGACGATATAGCTGAGATTCTTACGTTCAAATGACATTTGAAACACATTGAATGTGCCACCTTTGTCGTCAGGTCGCTGTAATTTGTCTTTGATATCTTCAACTACAGCTGGTGTCGCTGTTGCCGTAAGAGCCAAAATAGGCACATCAGGTAAAAGAACACGAATGCTTGAAATGTTGAGGTAGCTTGGACGAAAATCATATCCCCATTGGCTGATGCAATGTGCTTCATCTACAGTGATGAAGCTAATTTGCATATGTCTTAGTTTTGTGATAAACAGTTGGCTTGCCAGGCGTTCTGGTGAGATGTAAAGTAGCCGAGTGCCTCCTAATATGCAATTGTCGAGAATGCGCAACACATCATCATGGCTCATGCTGGAATTGACAGCAGCCGCCAAGATGCCACGTCGTCTCAAATGATTGACTTGGTCTTTCATCAGTGCGATGAGTGGAGTGATAACTATACAGACTCCCTCACGACAGAGTGCTGGTACCTGAAATGTGATAGACTTACCTCCACCAGTAGGCATAAGGCCAAGCGTGTCATGACCTTCTCCAATGGATTGAATGATGTCTCGTTGGATTCCGCGGAAATCATCATATCCCCAATAACGTTTGAGAATCTGTTGGTATTTGTCCATCTTATGGTCTTTTCTGTTTGCCAGTCAGCAAGTTTTCTTATCACTTATAGGCAGTACGCTTTCTTTATTTAGGAGATTCCGGTGTCTCGCTGGGACGGATGTCGGTTATCTGCAATTGGATATCCCCACGTTTATAGGCATTTTCTTCGATGGTATAAACAATGTCAAACGAGCGCTTAGACTTGATGTATCTGGCATCTGCGCTTTGTCCGAAGGCAATTCCATTCATGACAACTGCCGATTTCGAATCTACCAGTTCAAGTTTGATGTGTTCTTGATGGCGGCCTACAACTTTCGATGTTCCATAGTCATAGACGTTGCGTGTAAGAAAGAGAGGCTTCTCGTTGGCAGGTCCGTGAGGGGCAAGTTTTCGCAAATCGCCGTGTAGGCGTTTGGTGATGTCCTTAAAGTCGATTTCTTCGTCGATGTCAAGTGTTGGCAACGTTTGTTCTGGTAGAATATGTTGTTTGACGTATTCCTGGAAACGACGACGGAATTCTGGGATGTTCTCCTGTCTCAGGGTGAGTCCTACTGCGTAGGTGTGACCACCGAAGTTCTCAAGGATATCTCTGCAGTTTTTGATGGCATCATAGATGTCGAATCCTGCTACGGAACGTGCTGATCCTGTCGCGATGCCATCGATAATGGTGAGAACGACAGTTGGCCGATAGTATATTTCCGTCAAGCGTGAGGCAACGATGCCTACAACTCCTTTTTTCCATCCTTCATCGTACAGCACGATAGACGACATGTGTTGCTGACTTTCCAAGCGAGCCACGATTTCATTGGCCTCTATGGTCATCTGCTTGTCTATGTCCTTTCGCTGCTCGTTGTATTCGTTAATGCGATTAGCTTCTGTCAGTGCACGTTGGAGATCGCGTTCTACAAGCAGTTCCACAGCTTCCTTTCCGTTTTGCATTCTTCCACTTGCGTTGATGCGTGGACCGATTTTGAAAACAATGTCGCTCATGGTTAACTCTCGTCCGGTCAATCCACAAATATTGATAATGGCCTTGAGACCAATAGATGGGTTGATGTTGAGTTGTTTCAGTCCATGAAATGCCAGAATGCGATTCTCGCCGGTTACAGGCACGAGGTCTGCCGCAATGCTGACTGCGCATAAATCGAGTAGAGGAGTCAGTCTTGAGAATGGAATACCGTTATTTTTTGCGAATGCCTGCATCAGCTTGAATCCTACGCCGCATCCGCAAAGATGCTTGAACGGATAGGACGAGTCGGTGCGTTTAGGGTTGAGTATAGCCACTGCTGGAGGCAGAATCTCATCTGGCACATGGTGGTCGCAGATGATGAAATCTATGCCTTGTTGTTTGGCATAGGTAATCTCCTCAATGGCCTTGATGCCACAGTCAAGCACAATGATGAGTTTAACTCCTGTTTCCTTGGCATAGTCTATTCCTTTGTAGCTTACTCCGTATCCTTCTTCCTCTCGGTTAGGGATGTAATAGTCGATGTTGGAATAAAACTGCATAAGAAATTTATAGACGAGTGCCACTGCTGTGCATCCGTCCACGTCATAGTCACCATACACCATGATGCGTTCCTTGCGTCCCATTGCATCGTTGAGCCTATCTACGGCCACATCCATGTCGTTCATCAGGAAAGGATCGATGAGTTCGTTCATCATCGGTCTGAAGAAACGTTTTGCTGCCGATTCAGTTTTGATACCTCTGCTGATAAGCAAATCTGCAACAATGGGACTCATGTTGATTTTCTCGGCCAGTTCTTTAATTGCTTGTTGCCGTTCTGGTGTAGGAGGTTCGTAATTCCATTGGTAGTGCATTTATATATTGTTCTTATTTTTTCTTTATTTCAGACACTATCGGCTTTACAATAGCCAATATTCGGTGTAAAGTTACAAAGAAAAAACAAGAAATCGGAACATACCATGGAAAAAATCATGGTATGTTCCGATTTTACATATAAAAGGTCATTTATTAGATGCCGAGTTTTTTGCGGATATCCTTAGGAATAGCGTTTTTGTTAACGGTGTAATCCATCGTGTTTGCTGCGATAAAGGTTTTAGTCATATACCAAATTCCTTTATATTCGCCAGTTTCTCCCCATGAGTTCTTAACCATATAGTATTCGCGTCCGTTTTGGTCTTTGGCAATACCGAAGATGAGCATGCCGTGGTCATCGGTGAGTTCCCAGTTGTCGAAACGCTCTTGACGCATTTCCTGTGTTGCTTTAACTTCGGGTACGGTGCATCCGAGTGAGTCGATGAGATTGCGTTTTTTCTGGGCAGTCATCTTGAGCCAGCGTGCCATGTCGCTTCCCTGAAGGCTCTCAGTCTTCTTGGTGTCGATGGCATAAGCCAATCCATTGCGTGTGAATCCTTCTTCTGAAACGTCTCCGCCCCATGCTACAGTGTAGCCGTTCATAATAGCATTATCAATGATTTTCATCATTTCGTCCATAGGTACGTTGTAGCTCAGAGGATTGCGCCAGTTGTCCTGTACTTCAACAGCATAAGCGGTATAGAAAGGATGGTGAGTGAAAGAAGTTATGCTAACGTAGTCGTTCCAGTCGAGACCGAGTGAAGCAGCAAAACTCTTTGGAGTGTATTTTTTGCCTTGGTAGGTGAATTCTTCCGGACATTTGCCAAGATATGCATCGAGAATGCCCTGCAGTCCAACTTTCCACTGGTTAGAGATTTTCTTAGCATTGCTTTTTGATACGGCAGCCACGTATGGTTCAAGCAGAGAGAAGAACTCGTTGAAGTTGTTGAGAGAGTCACCATAGAGTGAACCAGGGAAAGGCATGGCCTCTTCTGGACAGATTCCGTAGTTCTGGAGCACGTAATGTACATCATAAGCTGATCCGCCTTGTGCAAACTGGCAATCTCCGTGCAGTCTTACAACCTGTATGGCACGGTCCATGTAGTCCTTGTTGGCCACAAAACTCTCACAGAGGTCATAGGTCTTACCTGTCTTTTTCAGAATTTCTGCCTCAAAGTACGAAAGAGTAGAATAGGCCCAGCACGTACCCGAACGGTTCTGGTCCTTGATAGATGTAATAGGATTCTCCTTGACAACGGTGAATACCGGTTTGTTTTTGTTCTCAGTCTTTTTTTCCTGAGCCTGAGCACCAATGGCAAGAATTGCCATCATTGCGATAATGAATGTTTTCTTCATAATTAGTTCTCTTTTTTTTATTTATTTGTTGCGTGTTCGTTTTTTATTTGTTTCCTGCCATTATTTCTTCTATTTCTGCGGGATGATATGGAATACGTTTGCTTCCCAAGAAACGGCATCCGTCATTGGTAATCAGTACATCATCTTCGATGCGTATTCCTCCAAAGTCCTTGTAAGTTTCAAGCATATCGAAATTGAGGAAGTCTTTGCAGTGTCCGTTAGCTTTCCATTCATCAATGAGATGTGGGATGAAATAGATTCCCGGTTCGTCTGTAACGACGAATCCTTCTTGCAACCGTCTTCCCATTCTCAGGCAGTTGGTGCCGAATTGTTCCAGATTGGGTTTTGTCTCATCGTCAAATCCGACATAGATTTGTCCGATGCTTTCCATGTCATGTACGTCCATTCCCATCATGTGTCCAAGTCCGTGGGGGAGGAACATGGCGTGTGCTCCTGCTGCAATAGCTTCATCAATGTCTCCCTTCATCAAACCGATTTCTTTCAGGCTTTCTGCCATTTTACGGCATACGGCAAAGTGTACTTCCTTGTACTTAACTCCTGGTCTGGCTACTTCCAATACATAATCATGGCAAGCTTCTACGATGCTGTAGATTTCCAGTTGCCGCTGGGTGAATTTTCCGTTGACAGGCATTGTTCTTGTATGGTCAGAACAATAGTCATCCAGTTCACATCCTGCGTCACAGATGACAAGTCTTCCGTCTTGCAGTATTGCGTCTGATGGATTGCCATGCATGATTTCACCGTGTTGGGTATAGATGGTGGCAAAACTTGTGTCCTGGGCCATTGAACGGGCTATTCCGTCAACTTGTCCTCCAACGTAACGTTCTGTTGTTCCTGCTTTTGTCAGACGTTGCGCGGTGGTGTGCATTTCGTAGCCGATATTGCAGGCGCGGTCAATGGCAGCAATCTCTTGTTCTTCCTTGGTCGAACGCATTTTTACCACTGCATGAATCAATGGTAGAGATGCAGCATCCTTTTGTTGTGAGGGGTGGATGCCCAACAAGTCCATGATTTGTATTTTTGTATCGTGTCGATAGGGTGGCAGAAAGTGGATGGTGCGTTTCTTTGCTAATGCCTCGTGGCAAACGTGTGAGAGTTCTTTCATCGGTCCTGTGATGCTGACGCCCACAGCTTCTGCCAAAACCTTCACGCTATCTACGAATCCCATCCATACGATGTCTTCAATGTCAATATCGTCACCATAGAGCATTTCTGTGTCGTTGTCCACGTCAATTACTCCTACCAGTCCGTCGCGGTGTTGTCCAAAGTAATAGAGGAACGTAGAGTCCTGACGCATTGGTGCATGGCAGTTGGCAGGTGAGTTGTAGGGTGATTCATTGTTTCCGAATAGTACAATGACTCCGTTGCCTACCAGCTTTTTCAATTCGGCTCTTCGCCTAATGTAAGTTTCTTTGTCAAACATAGTAGTAACTTATTAATATCTTGACCACAAAATTACTACAAATAAACCAAAAGGCAAAATATTTGCATCTTATTTTGCCGAAAATGATTACCTTTGCACTATAGTATTACATTTTACGTGGATTATGGCTCAAGAAAAAACTCAATCAACAATGCGCGTGCGCCTCAATATGAAGGAGCCGGGACGTTATAAGGTGATTTGTCATAACGATGATTTCACAACGATGGATTTTGTGGTAATGATGCTGATGGACGTGTTCTTTAAGTCTGCTGATGAGGCAGAACGGCTCATGTTGGCCATTCATCGTACAGGTCAGGCTGTGGTGGGCGTCTATCCGCTTGATATTGCGCGTTCCAAGGTTGACAAAGCCATGCGTCTTGCCCGTGCCAATGGTTTTCCTCTGACCTTGAGTTATATTCCTGAATGATCAAACGATAATTAGCAATGAGAATAACAACCACGATGAATAGGGCCATCCAGCAAGCCTGTGAACTTGCTCATCGGTCTTCCCATGAATTTCTGATGCCTGAACATGTGCTGTTGGCTCTATGCCAAATAGCACCGTCTTTTGTCAATGTCTTGAAGCAATCTTTAGATTGTCAGCCTGGTGAATTGGCTGAAGATGTTGAAAAATGGTTAGCTTCTCAAGAAAAAGCCCCCAAGCCAGTAGATTTGGAACTGTCATCTTCTATGCGTCGGATTTTCACGATATGCAAAGGAGAAAATGCTGATCGTTTGTTGTGTGTGACTTTCTTTATTGAAGCCATGATGCGTGATGCTGAGTGTATGGGGACCTATCTGTTGACCCAGCATCTCAAAGTCACGGAAGTGTTTCTTCTGTTATCTCTTCATGAATATTGCGATGCAAAGGATTCTTATGTCGCTGAAGAAGAACTTGACGATGACTTGGATGACTTAGAAGACGATGACTTGGATGATGATGATTTGGAGGACGATGATGAGATGATGATGGGAGGTTCTTCTGATTTTGCTTTGTCATCAGATTGGAAACAATGGACCACTGATATTACAGCAGAAGCCACTGCTCATCTGTCCATTATCGGTCGCGAGGCAGAACTTGACCGTACCATAGAGGTGCTTTGCCGTATGGAGAAGAACAATCCGCTCCATATTGGTGAGCCTGGGGTGGGTAAGACCGCTCTGATTTACGGTTTGGCACAACGCATCGCCAAAGGTCATGTGCCTTATAGGTTGCAAAAGGCCCACATATATTCTATTGAAATGGGACAGTTGATGGCTGGTGCCCAGTTTCGAGGCGAGTTTGAAAAGCGCCTCAAGGATGTTCTGGACGGTGCTACAGCCCAAGGTAACAGTGTGATCTATCTCGATGAGATTCATTTGATGATGGGTGGTGAACAAGCGCAATCTGATAGTATCAGTGCTTTTGATGTCATGAAACCCTATCTTGATCGAGGTAAACTCCGTTTTATAGGTTCAACAACCTATGAAGCCTTCAATCGTACCCTTGCCAAGTCGAAGGCCGTTACTCGTCGTTTCCAGCAGATTGACATTAAGGAACCGTCTGTGGAGGACACCCTTCGTATTGTAGAAGCATTGTTACCAACCTTTCAGAACTATCACAATGTAATCTACCGGAAGGATGCTTGGACGTATGCTGTTGAGAGTTCGGCTCGGTTGATAACAAATCGCCAGTTGCCCGACAAAGCCATTGATATTATTGATGAGGCTGGTGCTTATCTTGAAGTCCACCCGCGTAATCGCCTGCATAACTATGTGACAAAGAGCCTGGTTGATGAAATATTAAACAAGGTGTGCCGTATTGATGCCGATGCCTTGAAAGAGACTGATAACAATTCGTTGAAAGACCTTGTCACACAGATGAAGAGTCAGATCTATGGTCAAGATAAGGCCATTGAACGTCTGACAGATGCAGTGATGATGGCCAAGGCTGGTCTTACCGATTCTGACAAACCGATGGCCTCATTGCTCTTTGTGGGGCCCACTGGTGTTGGTAAGACAGAGGTTGCCCGTGTGCTTGCTCGTCAGTTGGGCGTGGAATTGGTGCGTTTCGATATGTCTGAATATGCGGAGAAGCATACCGTTGCCAAACTTATTGGTTCGCCTGCCGGTTATGTGGGTTATGATGATGGTGGTCTGCTTACTTCGGCCATTCGTAAGACGCCCAACTGTGTGCTTCTGCTTGATGAGATTGAGAAAGCCCATAGCGACATTTATAATATTCTACTTCAAGTAATGGACTATGCCCGCCTGACAGATAACCGAGGTCAGCAGGCCGATTTCCATCATGTTATCATTATTATGACTTCTAATGCAGGAGCGCAGTATGCTTCACAGGCCAGCGTTGGCTTCACGGGGCATGTGTCCCGTGGTGAGGCTATGCGGCAACAGGTGAAGAGGGTGTTCAAGCCTGAATTCATCAACCGCCTGACCGATATTGTGACTTTTCGTGATATGGACAAGACAATGGCAACGCTTATCCTTCGTAAGAAACTTGCCCTCCTTTCTGACAAGCTTGGCCAGCGCCAGGTGAAACTAACTGTTTCTCAGCAGGCTTTCGACCGTCTGCTTACGCTTGGCTTTACACCGGAATACGGTGCTCGTGAGATGGATCGAGTGATTGGCAACAATATCAAACCGTTGTTGATGCGTGCCTTGTTGTTTGGTTCTCTCAGCAAGGGTGGAATAGCCACTGTGGACTGTAAGGATGGTGTTTTTGTTGTTAAATGATTTGGAGTAGTTATGATTTATCGACTTGACAACAATCTCTGGTTTCCAGATCCACGCCGTGGTGATGATGACGGACTCTTTGCCATTGGTGGTGACCTCAGTGTTGATCGCCTGTTACTTGCTTATAGTAACGGCATCTTCCCTTGGTACAGTTTTCGTGATTATGACGAGATTCAATGGTGGTGTCCGATGGACCGTTATGTGATTTTACCTCATGAGATTCATATTAGTCACTCCATGCGTTCGCTGTTGAATAAAGACATCTACCATGTGACGTTTAATCAAGATTTTCAAGCTGTTATAGATAATTGTAGTGAACTGCGCATAGAAGAGAAAGGTGCGTGGCTTGGTCCTCAGATGATAGCTGCGTTTTCCGAGTTGCATCGTCAGGGGTTTGCCGCCAGTGTGGAGGTGTGGGATGAGGATGAACAACTCGTTGGCGGACTGTATGGAGTTTGTCTTGGTCGTTGTTTTATGGGTGAGAGTATGTTCTCGTTGGCCCCATCTGCCTCCAAGGTGGCACTCATCGCTTTAGCACAACTGATGGAGAAGAATGGCGGACTGATGATCGATTGCCAGTTTGAAACTCCGCATCTCCGTTCCATGGGTGGTCGTCACATTTCTTACGATGATTATCTTGCCATGTTGCGTCAGGAGTAAGTATCCTTTGAAGGATCAGACCTCTGCCGCTTTTCCTTCTGGTTTCCCAAAGGAAAAACAAAAACGTGCGCCGTTAGTATAGTTGGGATCGAGGTACACATCACCTCCTAATTTATGGGCAATGGTGCGACAGATTTCCAGTCCGAGGCCTGATCCAGGTTTGAATTGATCCAGTTTACCGAAGCGTTCGAAGATGGTTTCTTGCTTGTCTTGTGGAATGCCCACACCTGTGTCAGTTACTGTGATGAGGGTTTGTCCTTTCTGGTTCTTCGAACAGTTTACCTGTATGCTGCCTGCTGTTGTGTTCTTGATAGCATTATTCAGCAGGTGTGTCACAACCTGCTTCACCCGCATTCCGTCAGTTTCAATCTTTTCGCTTTCTGCCAGTTGGGTGTTGAATGTTAACATCACCCCTTCTGCCACGTGACTGCGTGCTTCTTCTACGGCATCCCGACACACACCATTGATGTCTGCCGGTTCTATTGTCATTTGATATTTTCCACTCTCTATGGAGGTCAGATCAAGGATATTATTGATTAGGTTGCTCAATTGCTCTGAGTTTTCTGTGATTCTATAGGTAAGGTCCGATTTCTCTTCATCGCTGATGTTGAAACTGGGGTCGGTAAGCACTTGCGAGAAACCTACGATGGCATTGAGTGGTGTTCTTATTTCGTGGCTCATATTTTGTATGAAGAGTGTTTTTTGTTGGTCGGCATGTTGTGCTTCTTTATTGGCAATGTTGAGCTCGTCCAATGTATGGGTCAGTTTTTTAGAGAGTTTGGACAGTCGTCGCTCCATTTTTTTGTTAGCTTTCAGATAGATGATCGTGCCAACAATGAGCAGCAGGGCAATAGCCGCCATGGCTACCATGCTCAGTTCTTGCATGCGGTGTTGTCGTTTCTGCAGTTCTGTCAGTTTCTTCTGACTGTCAATGGAGTCGCCCAGTTCGTTAGACTTGAGTTTTTGGTTCTGTAGTGCGAGCAGGTTACGACCATTCTGCATCTCAGCCAATTGCTTGAGTCTGTCAGCATTGCTTATCTCAAGGTTGTTTTTGGCCAGTTGCAGTTGGGCATGTTGTAATTGTAGTTTTGCCATTTCGTTGGCAGCCTTTTGCTTGTTGATGTCTGCAATCTGCATGGCAAAACTATTTCTCATGTCTGCAAGGTCTGCGAGGATATTGCTGTTGCCTCCGTTTTGTGTGAGTCTTACGATTTTGCCCATGACTTTTGTAGCTTTGTCATATTGTCTGTTGTATGAATAGTAGGCATAGGAGCAGTATTTTCTGAGCAGTCCAGACAGTTTGTTCTTGTATTCCTTGTATTTCACAGAATCCTGATTGGAAATGGCGTGTAATGAGTTCAATAAAATAGCGTATTCTAATGTAAAAATGGGGACAGTGTGTGTCCTCTTGAAAAATTCGTGATAACTTTTCTTGAAGTTGTCGTAATCACCTGTCATGAAGTGGCCAATAGCTTTGTAGCCGTATAGTCCGGCTTTAGCCTGTTCTGAATAACAGTAGGGGATGCCCTCATTTGCTGCGTTGACGACTTCTTGGAATCGTCCTAAACGTATGTTAGCATCGCAGATGTGAGGATAGATTGCTGACCGCTCCTTTTTCTGCATATATTCCTGTGAAAACTCCAATGCTGTTTTGTAGTAGAAGATGGCATGTGCATATTCCCCCTTTGCCATCAGCATATTTCCCAATGCCACATAGCCTGTTTGAATGCCGTATGGGTGTTTGTGTTTTGTGGCAAACTGGATGTCTTTCTGCATCAGTTCTTTAGCCTCGTCGAATCTGTCTTCAGACAGGAGGTAGTTTGCCATAGTTGTAGAAGTGTAGAAATAATACTGCAGATAGTTGTATTCCTGTGCTTTCTTTCTGACCTGCTGACTTGCTTCCCAAACGGCAGGAAAGTTATGCGATTTTGTCATTTGGTGTTTCAGAGGAATAATAAGCGCAAGGATTTCTGCCTTGTGGTCTTTAAGTCTGATGGCTTCTCTCTTTAGTGAGTCAGCCTGTTCCAAACAGATAGGTTTCGTTCTGTTGTAGTTGGTCCTGAGGTATAGTGGGTATAGACTGTCGTTGATCTTGTATGGATTGTTCTGCGCTTGTGTGGGCAAAGCCAAGCCAAACAGCATGATGATCAGCAGGGTGTATAGTGTAGTTCTTTTCGTCTGTTTCATGCGTGGTAGGGAATATTGAAGTAGAAACGTGCACCGTTGGTGTATTGGCGGTCGATGTTGATTTCACCATTAAGCTTTTGTGCAATGGTGCGACAGATATCGAGACCGAGTCCGGAACCTTGTTTTTTGTCATCGAGTTTTTTGAATCGTTGGAATATCTCGTCCATCAGTTCGACAGGAACGCCGATTCCTGTGTCTGTGACAGTAAATGAGATCATGTCGGTATCTTCTATCTTTTTGCACGATAGTATGATGCTGCCTTTTTCTGTGTTTTTTTCAGCATTTGTCAATAGATTGATGAGCACCTGTTGCACACGCTTGCGGTCTGTTACGGCTTCGAAATCTTCATTCAACTCTGTTTCGAATGTCAGCGTCACGCCTCCCGCCAATCTGTGTCTGACGGTTTCCATGGTTTCCCGACAGAGTTCGTTGACCTTTACAGTTTCTTTGGTCATGACGAAGTTACCACTCTGCAGGTTGGTCAGGTCGAGAATGTCATTGACCAAGGTGGTGAGCAGTTCTGAGTTTGTTGTGATATATTGTGTCAGTTCCTGACTTTCTGCTTCTGACAGTTCGTTGCCCATGGTGACGAGTACGTTAGAGAATCCCACGATGGCGTTGAGTGGTGTTCTTATCTCGTGACTCATGTTCTGTATGAAGCGTGTTTTAGTCAGTTCCGATTCACTGGCTCTGAGTTTGGCGGTATTCAGCAGTGAGATGCTCTCTCGCAGTTTTCTAATACTCTGTTCCAACTGTCTTCCGTGTCTCCATCGTGTGATAGCATAGAGTATGGCGCTGATGGCGATGAGTACGACAAAGGTCAGACAAAGTGTCATTCCTTGTTTCTTGAGGCGGTATTGTTCTGCTTCCGCCTGTCGTGTTTTGTTTTCTTGTTGAAGTTTGTTTTGCAGTCTTTGCGATTCCAGTTGTTGGTTCTGGTAGTTTAGTTTGTTTCTGTCAGCCTGCAGTTGTGCGAATCGTGCATTGTCTTTTGATTTATTGAGTTCGAGGGTTGAGTTGTTGAGTGAGAGTTGTGCGTTGGCCACGGCCAGTTGCGTGTTTCGATAGTCCATCTGCTGCACCTCTTTTTCTTTTTGCTGTGTGGTGGACATGTTTTTTACGATACGATCATCGTTTTGAACCAGTTCGCCGGCGTAATCTCCATAAACATCAATGAGCATCCATTGGTTTTTGACCGCTTTGGCGTAGTCCCCTTTGTATTTATAGTATGCCACAGCCAGTCTGTACCCTTCCAGTTCGCTTTCCTCTTTGAGTCTCTTGATGGTTTCCATTACCTCATGGTCTTTTCCGTCGAGCATTTTCTTGAACGTTTCAACAGCTTCTTTCACGCTGCCGTGCAGATCACGGTCGTATGCTTCGTGTTGTTTCAGATAGTTGTAGCCTTTCAGAAAATCATCATACCTTTTCAGCATGAAGAGTGCGTAGCATTCTTGTAGTTTAATGTCAAACCGGTCGTTGTCCGATTGACATTCGGCCCATGCTTCCTTCACTTCAAGGAGTGTTTCTTTAAAGTTTTGAGTCTTTCTTAGACACTCGCAGATGTTTGCATAAGTATCTGTAAGATTGGAAGGTATGTTGTTGTCTTTCGAGTATTTGATATACTCGCGGTAATTGTTGATGGCTCCTGAATATTCCCCTCGGTATTGCTGTATCGTTGCCAGTGAATAGTAGCAGTCTCGAATGCCTATGAGATGGTTGTTTTCCTCTGCAGTTTTTCTTTGTTGCTGAATTATTGTATAGGCTTCGAGATATCTTTTTTCCCTGACATAATAGTTGGTGAGGTTAGATGCTGCGAAATAGTAGTAGTTCCATCTTTTGTATGCAGTAGCCTTATCCATTAGTTTTTTTGCTTCGCGTTCCACAGCGGGCAAATTGTCTTCCTGATAGTAGTTGTACAGCAGGGGGATGGTCATTGCCGTGATTTCGCCATTTCGGTCTCCTATGGCTTTGGCTCTTTCTATGATGGTATCTGCGAGAATTTTTCCTGCCAGTGTTTTTCGTTCTTTGTAGGCCTTTTCGTAGAGTTTGAAGAGACCATCATCCATGTGGTATCGGTTGTTTTGTGCCGACAAAGCCGCTGTGTCTATGATGAAGAACACAGTGACAATGGCTCGCACAATATGTTGTTGTAATCCTTTCCCCATTGTTAAAAACAATCTTTTTATTTTGTTGTGTCGTTTGTTTGTTGTTGTATCCTTTAATATCGATGTGTTCTGTAATTTTTTGTATTATTCTTAATATGTTGTCTTTGTATGTCTATAACCGTATGATATTCTTTGCCATAAACCATGGTCTTTTGCATGCAAAAGTACGAACAAAATGGGATAATGACAAATATTTATCTGATTTTTATCCTTTTTTGACAATGTATTTTTGGTAATAGGTGATGAGCAATGTGGTGAGAGGTAGGGCGATCACCATACCCAACATGCCCAACAGCGACCCCCAAATAGACAGTGAGAGTAGGATAATGGCTGAGTTGAGGCCCATGACCTTACCCATGATGCGTGGGGTGAGAATGGTGTCTTGAATGACCTGTACCACCGCAAACACGATGAGTGCCATGAGTAACACAAACCAGAAGTTTTCTCCTGAGTCTGCCGCTTTGACGATGGCAAGCAGTACCGTTGGCACGAAACCTACAATTTGCAGGTAAGGCACCATGTTGAGCAGGCCGATGAGCATGCCCAAACCTACCGCCATGGGGAAGTCGATGATGAGGAATCCGATGCTGAACAGCACACCTACGCAGAATGCCACGCAGGCCTGTCCGCGGAAATATTTGTTCATACCGTCCTCTACGTCGTGTACCAGTTGTACGGCAAAGGCTCTGTAGCGTTGTGGCAACAGGTCGGGCCATCCAGTGGTCAGTCTCTCATAGTCGATGAGGATAAACAGGGTATATAGGAATACCATGGTGACCGAGAGCAGACTGCTTACCGCCCCGATACTTTGGGTGATGATGGCCCATATCTTGGGCATGGCCTCTCTCATGGCTTGCATGAAGCCCTCTTGCGTGACCATGGCTTTGACCTCATCGCCGGTAAGGTGACGGTGCAGGTATTCCTGTATCTGACTTGGTATGTTGTTGAAGGTGGCATTGGTCTCTATATAATGGAGCACCAGATCCTTCACTCTTATTCCTTCTTCCACCATAGGTGGTATGATGAGCCAGAAAGCGAGTGACACAATGCCTCCTGCCACAAGAAAGGCACAAAGGATGCCGAGAATGCGGAAGTGTAGCCTGCATTTGTACTGAAAGAATTTGACCAGCGGAAAGAGCAGGTAGGCAATGAGCCATGCCAGGAAGAAAGGCAGCAGTACTCCGCTGAGGCGGCGCAGCAGGAGGATAATACCTGCCAGTACGGCTACGAAGAGTACGCCACGGATAAAGGTGTCGAAGGTGATTTCTTTGCGTTCCATTTGTTATGCTTGTTTCGTGAATGATGGAATGACGGTGTTGGTTCGTTTCAGTCGCAGACTGTTGAGCACTACGCTGACGCTCGAACAGGCCATCAGGGCTGATGCCCACATTGGGGTGATCTGCCAGTGTGCGCCAAAGGCGTAAGGCAGTCCGGCTGCCAGTGGGATGCACACCATATTATATATAAATGCCCAGAAGAGGTTCTGACGGATCATTGCCACCGTGCGTCTTGACAATCGGATAGCATCGGGGATGCGTCTGAGGTCGTCGCCCATGAGTGTGACTTGCGCCACGTCCATCGCCACATCGGTGCCTCGTCCCATGGCAATGCTCACATCGGCACGTGCCAATGCCTGCGAGTCGTTGATGCCGTCTCCCACCATGGCCACGTGTCTGCCTTCCTGTTGCAGGGCCTTTACCGCATCGTCTTTGTCTTGTGGTAATACCTGCCATTTGTAGTGGCTGATACCTGCCTCCTGTGCCCAGTGTCTGACGCGTTCTTCTTTATCGCCACTCATCATGTAGAGGGTGATGCCCATTTTATGTAACTCCTCCACGGCTTCACGGGCAAAGGGCTTGAGTTGTTCGCCTTGACCATCGGGTGAGGGGAGAGTCATGGTTCCTGTTTTATCTACTACCATGCTGTCCACGTTGCGCAACAGTTCCAATGCGGTGGCATCCTTGATCAATATGCCGGCTTCTGCCGCCTTGCCTATTCCCACCATGAGGGCGGTTGGCGTGGCAAGTCCCATGGCGCATGGACACGCTATGACCAGTACGGATACGGCAGAAATGACAGCCTGCGGCAGACAGTTGCTGCCTCCGATAAAATACCAGAGCAGGAAGGTGGCTGTGGCAATGAGTCCCACGGCTGGCACGAATACCGCAGCCACGCGATCCACAACACGCTGCACGGGCGCTTTGGAACCTTGTGCTTCTTCCACCATGCGAATCATCTGTGACAGAACGGTCTGTTGACCTACCTCTTCTGCCTTGAAGCGAAACGTGCCTTCTTTCACGATGGTACCTGCCAGCACCTTGTCGCCGGGGACTTTTTCCACAGCCACAGCTTCACCTGTAATCATGCTCTCGTCGATGCTGGTGCGGCAGTCTGGGATAATGGTGCCATCTACGGGTACTTTTTCGCCAGGTCTCACTTCTATCGTGTCACCCTGTTGCAGGGCTGCCAGCATCACGTCGCTTACCGTGTCATCTGTCACGAGGTGGGCGGTCTTTGGAGTGAGTCCCATCAGGGCGCGGATTGCTGAGGCTGTGTTGTGCTTGGCACGCTCTTCCAGGAGTCTGCCTGTCAGCACAAAACTGATGATCATGACTGATGCGTCGTAATAGGTGTGCCACGCCATGCCTCGTGCCCCCCAGAAGCTATCGCCCCAAAAGGTGTTGAAGCTGCTGAAGACAAACGAAATACCGGTGGAGAGTGCCACAAGGGTGTCCATATTGGCAGAACGGTGCAGGAGCTGTCGAGCCGCATTACAGTAGAAGCTCCGTCCGCAGTAACACAGATTGAGCAGCGCGATGACGAGCATCATTTGGTTTTCCGTATTGCGGTTTCCCATCGGAATATACCCCATTACCACCAACATGACCATAAGGGCAAAGCTCCACGAGAGCAGGGTCTGTCGCAGAAGTCGCTGCCATGATCTTCGCTCAATGGCTTCTACGTTGCGGTCTTGTTCCACAACAAGGTCGTAACCCACTTGCGCCAGCGATGCCTGTAGTTGTTCTGGCGACGTGCGGTGTTCGTCATATTCCACCAATACTGTACGTGCAGGCAGGTTGACAGCAG
>SAMEA104315430__coassemble_816_pt1 | contig 11776 bp, 7 predicted proteins | sample SAMEA104315430__metabat2_low_PE_023 | metagenome-assembled genome bin SAMEA104315430 (sample SAMEA104315430) | gut metagenome | biome: Monkey gut; feature: monkey-associated habitat; material: faeces | place: China | collected 2013
CTTTTCAGACTTACAAAGCTATATGCTTAATCCCACTGGTTTATCGGGTGAGCCATAATCATCATGGTCGATAGGAAGCAACAGGCAGAAGAAAAAAAGAAAATCGGATTCCAAAAGATTGGAATCCGATGGTGGGCGCTGAGGGATTCGAACCCCCGACCCTCTGCTTGTAAGGCAGATGCTCTAAACCAGCTGAGCTAAGCGCCCTTAAAAAATACACAGAGGTTTCACACCTTCCGTGATTGTTATCTATCGTTGTTGTAATTGATTCCAAAGATTGGAACCCCAATGTGGGCGCTGAGGGATTCGAACCCCCGACCCTCTGCTTGTAAGGCAGATGCTCTAAACCAGCTGAGCTAAGCGCCCTTAAAAATCCCGGAGGGTGAAACCTCCGGGATTGAAGTCTATCGTTGGTTGAAATTATTTGATTTCAACAGTAGCACGACGGTTGTAAGATACAGGTGAGAGAGTATTTACACCACCAGCACTAACAACTTCGATGTTATCGCGGCTTACGCCCATGTTAACGAGAGCGTTAGCAACGGTCTGAGCACGCTTCTCTGAAAGGTTCTTGTTGAATGCAGCACTACCAGTCTTGCTATCAGCGTAACCAGTTACAACGATCTTAGCGTTGTTAGCCTTTGCTGCGTCAGCAACAGCCTGAACATTCTGGAGGTCCTTCTTAGAAGCAACCTTAGCCTTACCAATGTTGAAGAATACTGATACAGGAGCTGAAACAATCTTAGTAACTGCTGATACAGGAGCTACAGACTGCTGCTTCTGCTCTGCGAGCATATCCTTCAGACGGTTGTTCTCTGACTGAGCGTCAGAAAGCTGAGCATTCAGAGCATCGATCTGACCCTGTGAGAGAGCCTTGATAGCCTCTACGTCCGGAGTCTTGTTAAAGGTTGCCTTACCAAGGTTGTAGGTCAAACCAACTTCAACGTTCAGAGTACGGTCGTGGTTTGCTACGAGACCCTTGAATGAACGAGCGTCGTAAGGTTTAGCACCGGGGAGTGAACCCTCGAAACCATCGTAGTCTGAAGTACCAAGCATGTAGTTAACGTCGAGGTTAACAGCCCACTTGTTGTTGATCTTGAATTCGTTCAGGATACCGATACCTGCTACAGGAGCATAGCAGTTAGCGCTCATGTTACGGTTAACACCTACGCTTGCGTAAGGAATGAAGTCCCAAACACGGCTCTCGTTGTAACCCAACAGCATGTTGCTGAGGTTGAACATTACCTGCTCGCTGAGAGTCCAGTATTTGTTAGCATTGGTCTTCTTGTTCTCAGAAACGACTGTACGACCCCAAGCACCATTGAACTTAGTGCGGAGACCGAGACCAGGAGTGAACCACTTACCAACAGCTACAGAGAAGCCAAGGTTGTTGCGAAAACCCTTGAGAGGGCTCTTTGAGAAATTGTTACCTACTTCCTGGTTACCCCAGAATGCAGTACCAGCAACGTTAGCCTGTACGAACCAGTTGCTCCAGAATGAATTAGTAGAAACGCTGAACTTTTCAGTAGGATCAGCATTCTGTGCCATTGAGGCAGCAGAAACACCGGCAAAAGCCAGTACCATTAATAACTTTTTCATACCTATTTAAATTAAATATACGTTATATACTTCTATGAATTGTTGTGCAAAATTAAACATTTATTTTGAATCCACAAACTTTTTTATTAGTATTTTGAGTTTTTTGTTGCGAAAATTGATATTTTTTTAGTCTTTACCCCATTTCCGCCTTACATTATTATATATTAGCCCAAAAGTTGCTCTATATCGCGCTGGGGGAGAATGCACAGTATGGATTTGCCATCAGGGGTATAATTGACATTGGAACAGGCGAACAATTGATTGACAACTGCCTCCATTTCCTCATTGCTCAACACCTGTCCTTGCGGTATGGCAGCATGGCGCGCCATGCTCAGCGCGAGGGCGGCATGGATGGCATCGGTCTGAGTGGCTCCTTTTTCTATAGCATCACTTACCATGTCGCATAGCAATTGCACGCTGTCGAGACCTTCAAGACCGGCGGGAATGGCATTGATGGCATAGGAATACTGTCCCAGGTCGGAGAGTTCAAAACCTATAGCTTCCAGTTCGGGCAGTATTTTTTGGAGCATGACAGCATCGGAGGGTGAGAAACGTGCCACTTCGGGAAAGAGCACGCGCTGGCTTGATGCCTGATGGGTGCGCAACTGTTCCATATATTGCTCATAACGAATTCGCACGTCGGCACGATACTGGTCGATTATCATCAGTCCCGATTTGACAGCTGTCATGATAAATCTGCCTTTGTACTGATAGTGCATCGGCGACTTGTCTTCGATGACAGCACGACTTCCCTGCCCTTCAAGTTCCTGTGTCCCGTGTGTAATCTTGTTGGAAGTGATCAGTTCTTCGGCATCATCCTGCGATGTTGGGAAAAGTTCTGGAGCAACAGGTTTCTGTGTAGGCAGATTGTCATAGAGTTGTTCCCATCCTTCCATTCTTGTCGGTTTGGCTGTTTGCTGACGGAATGGATTATAATCAGGATTAAAGTTCAGAGTGGGTGGAGCCACCTGTTCATCGGGATTGAATACCGGGATATCAGGGCGTCCTTCGGTGTCAAAGTCTATCTGTGTGAGTTCGCAGAACTTGCCGATAGCATCCTTTACCGCAGCGGTAAGAATCTGCCAAATGGCTTGTTCGTTATCAAACTTGATTTCTGTCTTTGTCGGATGGATATTCACATCTATGTCGGAGGGGTTAACTTCGAAATAGATAAAATAGGGTACCTGCATGCCTATAGGCACTAAGCGTTCGTAAGCCTGCATGACTGCCTTATGGAAATAAGGATGCTTCATGAAGCGGCCATTGACAAAAAAGTAGTTGTGGGCACCTTTTTTGCGCGCAGACTCAGGTTTCCCCACATAGCCCGAAACTTTGCAGATGGCAGTTTCTACCTCCAAGGGCAACACATCCTGACTATAGCGTTTGCCAAAGACATCGCTGATACGCTGGCGTACAGAGCCTGCACGAAGGTTCATCAGCTCTTGTCCGTTACTATGGAGTGTGAAGTTGATATCAGGATATACCAATACTATACGCTCAAAAGCGGTGAGGATATTGCTAAGTTCGGTAGCGTTGGTCTTCAAAAACTTGCGGCGGGCAGGCACATTATAGAAAAGATTGTCAACCTTGAAATTGCTTCCCACTGGGCAGCTGACCGACTCTTGTCCTTCTACTTTTGAACCGTAGATGGTAAGACAAGTACCCAGTTCGTCGGCTGCAGTACGAGTACGCAGTTCTACCTGAGAAACGGCAGCAATCGATGGGAGTGCCTCGCCACGAAATCCCATGGTGGTTAGCGCAAAGAGGTCATCGGCCTTGCGAATCTTAGAAGTGGCATGACGCTCAAAAGCGAGACGTGCATCGGTTTCAGACATGCCTTTACCATCATCGACAACCTGTATCGACGTGCGACCGGCATCAACCACCAGTACATTAATGGTGTGTGCACCGGCATCTACAGCATTTTCTACAAGTTCCTTGATGACCGATGCCGGACGCTGAATAACCTCTCCGGCTGCAATCTGGTTGGCCACAGAATCTGGCAACAACTGTATTACATCACTCATTTCGGTCCTCCTTCCGCCTTCTTTACCGAAGCAGGTGCTGTGCGACGCACTTGCTCTTTCAACTCCTGTCCTTCTTTCTTTCCGCGCCAGTTGAAGATGTCGTCGCGGTTGAGTGGACGGATATAATCAAACCAAGCATAGCCTGGCAAGAAATATTTCGAGGGTGGTATCTGCGTCATGGGATAGAGCACTCCTGTTGGTTTCTCCATCCATATTTTCTTCATCTTGCGCTTTTCAAGGAACATACGCAGTTTGGGTGTCTCGGTATAGTTGAGTCCTATAAGGGTGCTGTCGGAATCATCCATCGGATAATAAACGATCAGCACATTACCCGTAGCATTGGTTTCATACACTTCACCCTTGTTGAAGAGTGCCATCATCTCTTTCGACGACACTTGGTTGAAGTGTACCGAATCGGCAAGTTGTTCTACAGAGAATGCCTGTCCCACCACATGTACATGGTCGATGGTAGAGTCTTTCATATAGGCACGTATCTCCTCACCAAAGAGTTGTTGGCCGTTGTTCCATACGATAGGGTCACGATACATCGTCATACATGAATCTTGGGAATTATACACCAACGAGTCACATACCGCCTGCACATCGACACGATAGGCGCGCACCTTATTGTAGGCATGGATTTTACGATAGACCGAGTCGGTATTGATATTGAACGTAAACACCTTGAAGGTGTCGGCATGCATATAAAGAGAATCGCGCTGCGAATAATCGATGGCAACAGCACGCTTGGTGGTCATGGCATAGCCCGTCTCTTCATTGTATTCACAATAGTCGCCAGTCATCTTGTTTTTATTGACGGAATCAACATAGACCACATTATTATAGGCATGACTGAGTCCGTTCTTACTGTCGTAATAAACGCTATCGCCCACCAACGAGCGGCCTTTATCTTTCATGACCGAACGACCAAACAGTTCTGACATCTCGGTCTTGGTATTGTAGTAGCCGTCCTCACTATAGATATGACTACTGCCCGATGTTATATTCGACGGTCCCACGATATGTGCACGTGAGAGACGGGTATCGTAGAAGAGAGAATCGGTTGTCAGATAGAACTTCTTGTTGCGCAGGCGTACATCATAATAAAACATCGCCATCTTCGAGTCGGTATGGTACTCACCCCAATCGCTGGTCAGCGTAGAACCATTATCCACGAGTTTTCCACCTTCGAAGAAGTTGCCGAAACTATACATGCGGTCATAATCCAAACTATCGGTATAGAGTGTTGTCTTGCGATGTTTCAGCACCACATTATATCGCGCTTGTGCAATCTGCTCGTTACCATCATAGTAAGCATAGTCGCTGGTAAGGCTCAGCGTGTCGCCCTGCACCATGCGCACATGACCGAAAGCTTCGAAAGAGTTGGTCTGCTGGAAGAAATTGGCACTGTCGCAATAAAGATTAGCGCCAACATGACGGAAATGAACATGTCCCGTAAGGACCTGGGCATCACCATTCTGATACTGGTTATAACGCAGTTCGTCGGCATGTACCAGATAAACGCGCTTGTCGTGAGCCGTTTTATGATTTTTTGCTGTACGTTTACGCACAGGCTGCATAGCACCTATCAGGCCAATACCCAACAGGCAAAGCATAAAGATGGCAACAGCACGGAGTTTCATCGTATCCAACCCTGATATTCGAAATCACAATCCCGATAACGGTCATTGATACGGACGTAGGTGTTTTTGATCTTTTCCACCACCCACTGATGAATCTTCTCTTGGCGCAATTTCTCCAGCACAACATTCTTCATCACCTGAAAATCTTCGGTAATGGTGGCTTTATGACCTTCGCTGCGATTCTTCAGTTTGACGATGGCACATACTGTACGACCGTTTTTCATCATCTGGAACGGTTTGGTAACTTCCCCGATCTTCAATCCATCGATGGCACGAGCCACTTCAGCAGGAAGATCTTGCAGTTGGAAACGTGAAGTACGTGTGCCCATGTCATCGTGGAACATCACACCTTTGTTGTTACGGGTATCTTTATCGTCAGAGAGCACAGAGGCAGCCTGATCAAAGGTAAACTTCGCATCAGCAATATCGGTACGCAGAGAATCGAGTTGGCTCAACGACTTCTCAATAGCCTCGTTACTAACAACAGGGCGACGGAGAATATGGCGAACATTGGCTTTCTCACCACGTTTCTCTATCAACTGGATAATATGGAATCCAAATTCAGACTCCACAATCTTCGAGACTTTCTTTGGATCAGTCAGGTTGAAAGCCACAGCAGCAAAGGCTGGATCGAGTTCCATACGCGACATGAATCCCAGTTCACCACCACGACGTGCACTTTCTGGATCTTCAGAATAGAGACGTGCCAGCGTTTGGAACGAAGCATCGCCACGGTTGATACGGTCAGTATAGTCGCGGAGTTCACCTTTCACACGGTTGATCTCTTCCTGTGACACACGAGGAGTTTGTGTGATAATCTGCACTTCCACCTCGGTGGGAACAAAAGGAATACTGTCTGTTGGCAGATCCTTGAAGTAGCGGCGCACTTCTGCAGGGGTCACGGCAATATCCTTGACCAGTTGCTGCTTCATTTCCTCTACCATTTGGTTTTCACGATAAGAGTCACGCAGTTCGTTGCGAATCTGTGTCATCGTCTTCTTGTGATACTCTTCCAACTTCTCACGAGATCCGACAACAGAAATCATATAGTCTATCTGGCGGTCAACACCTGCACTAATCTGTGCATCGGTCACCTCGATACTGTCGATGGCAGCCTGATGCAAGAACAGTTTCTGTACAGCTATCTGTTCGGGAATGGCACAGTCAGGATTGCCTGTCCAATGCACTCCCTGCTGCAGAGCCTGCATGCGCATGGCTTCGACATCTGACTTCAGGATAGCCTCATCGCCCACAACCCAGATGACTTCATCTACTGTGCTTTGCGCATTGATACTGTCTTTGTCAGTTTTTGCCTGCATGGCTGTACTTGCCAATGCCAGCATAGCAAATAATATACTGCGAATGCTCATATTCTGTGATGTTTGTTTATTGTTTTTAATACATCTTTATTTATTGTAACCGGATATTTTTCCTTCAAATCTGATATCCAGTGTTTCTCCATTTCAGTACACAAATCGGCTACCACCTGTTCTTCTACTTCAACATAGCTTTTAGGCTTGAAACCTTTCCTACGATACTTCTTCTTGTTTTTCTTGAAATACCGAGCCATGGCAGTCTTGTCGGTAGCTGCCTGTCGGGCAAGCGATTTCTCTGACAACACGCAGAGCAGTAATCCTTCATAGATGTCGTCAGAAACGGTGGGTAACGATGCTGTCGCCATTGGCGAAATGGGGCTATTGCCCATATTCGATTCCCGTTCTGCTGATGGCAGACTCGCTTGAATCGGCGATGACGAGATGCCACGCACCATAGACAGCCTTTTCTGTTCTGCTGCCTGCCATTGTTGCAGTTCTGCAAACTTATCGGCAGTTCGTCTGTCGTTAAGCAACAGGATATGATAGCCATCGGCAGTTAGGAATGGGCGGCTATAGGTTCCTGGTTGAAGTGTGAAGGCATTGTCTTCCATCTCCTTAAGCAACTGGTTGCGACCATACCATCCCATCAGTCCGCCATTTGCAGCAGAGGCTTTATCCTGTGATACTTGTCGAGCCAACACAGCGAAATCAGCACCTTGTCGCAAAGCATTATAGATGGAGTCTGCCCGTTTGATGGCTTGTTGTAATTCATAACGTTGTCCACGCTGGCGCACCTTCAGATAGATATGCGACAAGCAGACCACTTCGTTATTCATCCCATAGCCGCAGCTTTGGGCTATCCGCCTAAGGTCTTCTCCGGTCAAATTACCAGAGGCATTAGCTGTTGTCGATGCAGGCAGACTGTTAGTCGCGCAAGCGGCAAGCATGCTTTTAAACATCGACGTTGTGTCAAGGCGCGACTCTCTGGCAGCCTTTACTCTCAACTTATAGTTGATATAAGACTCCAGAAAGTCATCGACCTTACACGGCGCACCAACACGGGCGCCACATATTTTACTGTATGCTTGTACAAACTCCGAACGCTTCACGGCAGTTTCACCAACCATCAGAAGCGTAGGGTCATCCTGTGCCCGCACCATCATGGTGCTTGGCAGCAACATGAGTGCAAGCAACAGTCTTTGTATCATATTAATCGTTGGGGCGTGAATAGTTTGGAGCCTCACTTGTAATGGTGATATCGTGTGGATGGCTCTCGTTCACACCAGCATTGGTGATGCGAGTGAACTTAGCGTCATGCAATTTCTCGATAGTTGGAGCACCGCAATATCCCATACCAGAACGCAGTCCACCTACCATCTGATAGATAACTTCCTGTACGGTTCCCTTATAAGGAACACGTCCGGCAATTCCCTCTGGTACAAGTTTCTTGGTATCTTTGGTATCTGCCTGGAAGTAGCGGTCCTTAGATCCGTGTTCCATGGCTTCGAGTGAACCCATACCACGATAGCTCTTAAACTTACGGCCATTATAGATAATAGTGTCACCGGGGCTTTCTTCTGTACCTGCTACCAACGAACCAATCATCACGCAAGAACCACCGGCTGCCAATGCCTTAACGATATCGCCCGAATAGCGGAGACCACCGTCAGCAATCAAAGGTACACCTGTGCCCTGCAAGGCCTGGTAAACATCATATACTGCGCTCAACTGGGGTACGCCGACACCTGCGACAACACGTGTGGTACAGATGGAACCCGGACCAATACCGACCTTAACTGCATCCGCACCATTCTCCACCAACATTTTGGCGGCAGCTCCGGTAGCGATATTACCTACTACGATGTCAATATTGGGGAACGAAGCCTTAGCCTCGCGCAGTTTTTCGATAACGCTCTTAGAATGTCCATGGGCAGTATCAATCACAATGGCGTCAACACCAGCATTGACAAGTGCCTGCATACGGTCGAGGGTATCAACGGTAACACCTACACCTGCTGCTACACGCAGACGACCTTTATCGTCTTTGCAAGCCATGGGTTTATCCTTTGCCTTGGTAATATCCTTATAAGTAATGAGGCCTACCAAGTGGTTGTCTTTATCAACAACGGGGAGTTTCTCAATCTTATTTTCCTGCAGGATTTGTGCAGCAGCAATCAAGTCGGTCTGCTGGTGGGTTGTCACCAGATTCTCTTTCGACATCACCTCGTCGATAGTACGATCCAAGCGACGCTCAAAGCGCAGGTCACGATTGGTCACGATACCTACGAGATAATTGTTTTCATCTACAACAGGAATACCACCGATATGATATTCAGCCATCAAGGCCAAGGCATCCTGCACCGTAGATCCACGACGGATGGTAACAGGATCATAGATCATACCGTTCTCAGCACGCTTGACGATAGCCACCTCGCGAGCTTGGTTTTCTATCGACATGTTTTTGTGGATAACACCGATACCGCCTTCACGTGCAATGGCAATCGCCATCTGACTTTCGGTCACGGTATCCATAGCTGCTGTCACGAAAGGAACATTCAGCTGGATGTTACGCGAGAACTTGGTTTTCAACTCTACCGTCTTAGGCAACACTTCCGAATAAGCGGGAATCAGGAGGACGTCGTCAAATGTAAGGCCGTCCATCACAATTTTGTCTGCAATAAATGATGACATAAATAACTCCTTAAAATTTTATTGCGTGCAAAATTACTCATTTTTTCCGATACCTACAAGCGTTTCACCGATTATTAATACGATTTAACGCAGTATAGTATCAATCGTTGAAATGAGTAAGTATCAGCGCACTCGTACAACAACCAGACCGTTTTTGTTTGTGGCAACGGCAATCTTCACACGTCCTTGCTGATAGTTGACCTTATCGGTTGTGGTATAACCGTAAGTCTGCAAGTCGCAACGTACCGCATCGAGGTCATCGTTGGCAGTAATGACAAATGCCGTATAGTTTTTCTTAGAACGCGTGAAAACCACATTTGAGTGATAATCGCCAATGGTCAGGGTGGCCTGTGGCGACTTCATCTGGTTCATCTTACCAATCGAATAATCATAGGATGCCAAGAGAGTCTTGGCCGACACTAAGGTGCGGTTCTTGGTCAGGAAGAATACCAATCCCACCAGATCGGTATGTTTCAGCGGTTCTGCCAATCCGTTTGTCAAGACGCGTGGCTTGGCTTCGTATTCACGGTCTTCCATTTCCTGATAGGCCATCGCATAAGCCTTTGCGTCGTCTATGGTAATACCGATAGTATATGACTGTCCCACTCCCGAACTCTCATAATGGAGTGTGGTGGTTCCCAGTCTGCTGATGATGGTATAGGCCTCGCCTCCCCGATCCACATATCCTTGTCCATATACTTTGGCAAGTTGTTGTTTGAGATGCAGGAAGCGTCCTTGCACATCCTTTTTGGTAGGATAGACAGCAACTCCCTCCACATCAACGGCAAATACCCGTTCGGTATCTTCTGAAGTATAAAGTGTTACGCGAGCTTTTGCGCCATACACGTCTCCTTCATAGACATAAGTCTTTGCCGTTTGTTTTCCCTCGGCTTTACGTTCCGTAAATCCTTGTTCCAACAGTTGTTTTTCAAAGCGTTCAGCCTTGATTCCCAATGGTATTCCGAGGAAAGCGTTGCGGTTGTTGGAATTATCGGCAAAGGTTGTCACATCGGCAAGTGCCTGTTGGGCATCGTCGTCAATACCGTCTTTTCCCACTTTAGCTTTCCGCTCTGTACGCGCTTTTTTCTTAAACATTTTCTTTAAGAACTGCGCATCAGCAGGCTGCGCCATCAGCAATAGTGCAGCCAGAGCCATAAGATATGTCGTTGTCCTTTTCATAACCATTGGCAGTATTAATTGGCCATTTCGCTAATAAACTTGATGCGCACCAGTCTGATTTCATCTTCCGAGCACTCAGAACCCAATTCGTCAATAGCCGCATCGAGCGAGTCTGTATCGCTTTCAGCAAAATAGTCATAAATATCGTCAATATGGTCTTCGTCCATCACCTCATCGAGAAAATAGTCGATATTCAGTCGTGTACCACTATATACGATAGCCTCCACCTCGTCGAGCAGTTCGCTAAATTCCAAGCCTTGTGCGTTGGCAATATCGTCAAGCGCCACTTGTCTGTCGATGGCCTGAATGATTTTCACCTTCAGCATCGACTTCTTAGCAACGGTACGCACGCGCAGGTCAGCCTGTCGTGTGATGTCGTTCTCTTTGCAGTATTTGGCGATCAGATCTACGAACTCCTTTGCATAAGGCTGTTTCACCTTTCCTTCTCCTACACCTTGTATGTTTTTGAGTTCTTCCAACGTGATAGGATAATCGGTAGCCATCTGTTCGATGCTTACATCCTGGAATATCACATAAGGTGGACGCTCCATTTTCTTGGCAACCTTTTTGCGCAAGTCCTTCAGCATGATGCTGAGCGTAGGATCGAGCGCAGTCATAGTTCCATCGTGTTCCGAAGCGTTCTCGTAGTCTTCGTCAAAGTCTTTATCCTCTACAATCATAAATGATTCTGGTTTCTTTAAGAATTTCTTTCCGGCAGCTGTTATTTTCAGCAAGCCATAGTTTTCCACATCTTTTTTTATGAATCCTGCTATCAGAGCCTGCCTGATAACGGGATTCCACAATTTCTCATCCATATCCTCGCCCGCACCAAACAGTTCGTTGTTTTGATGCTTATGCGCCAATATCTCCTCTGTTTCCTTTCCGGTAATAAAGTCGATGACATAGTCAGAACGGAAGTTTTCCTTGATGGTAATCACCGTATTGAGCAGGATTACCAGCTGTTCCTGTGCCTCTATCTTGGTTTTCGGATGCAGACAGTTGTCACAGTTCTGACAGTTGTCCTTGGGATATATTTCACCGAAATAATGGAGTAGCATCTTGCGTCGGCACACAGAAGTCTCGGCATAGGCTGCTGTTTCCTGCAACAGTTGTCTGCCAATATCCTGTTCTGCCACGGGTTTGCCTTCCATAAACTTATCCAGCTTCTGCAAGTCTTTTTTCGAATAGAAAGCGATGCAGATGCCTTCTCCTCCGTCTCGACCTGCGCGTCCAGTTTCCTGATAGTACCCTTCCAACGACTTAGGGATGTCGTAATGGATGACAAAGCGGACATCTGGCTTATCGATACCCATTCCGAAGG
>SAMEA104315430__coassemble_843_pt1 | contig 11475 bp, 8 predicted proteins | sample SAMEA104315430__metabat2_low_PE_023 | metagenome-assembled genome bin SAMEA104315430 (sample SAMEA104315430) | gut metagenome | biome: Monkey gut; feature: monkey-associated habitat; material: faeces | place: China | collected 2013
AAACTCAACGGACGATGCACGGCAGAAATGATGGATGCGAACACCTATAATATAAATACAGGTGAATGGAAACAAGTGGTCGATGAATACGCAACTCTTGAGCGCGATGCACTCAGACAGTATCTCACACTCAACGAGAACCAGCGCGATGCTTATCAGCAAATCATACTCTTCCCGATACAAGCAATGGGTAATATCCATCAAATGTATTATGCACAAGCCATGAACCGTAAACTCTTCAAAGAGGGAAATCCTGATTGTAATCTTTGGGCAGATTGCGTAGAACAGGCGTTTAAGCGAGATTCTACACTTTGTGCTGATTATAACCTCAAAATGGCAGGTGGAAAATGGAATGGAATGATGATTCAGAAACATATCGGTTACACTTCATGGAACGATGACTTCCCGGCAGACAGGATGCCAGAAGTGAAACGCATTGAAAATCCTACTAACGGAGGATATGTGTTTACAGAAGCAAATGGAGTGGTAGTCATGGAAGCAGAACACTACTATGCCGCATCTGATGCATCAGAAGCAAAATGGACTATCATACCAGACATGGGACGCACAAGAAGCGGAGTTACCCTAATGCCTTATACCAAAGGTGTGGAAGGGGCAAGCCTGACCTATCGATTCCGTACGCCAAACGGAGTGAAGAGTCCACTCAAGATACACATCGTAGTGAAATCCACACTCGACTATCTTAACAAAGGCGGACTTACTTATAGGGTGCAACTCGATCAAGGAGAGGCTCAAACAGTCAACTTCAACCACAATCTCAATGAGAAAAAGGAAAATATCTATTCCATCTATTATCCAACTGTGGCAAGAAGAGTAGTGGAAAGTATTGTTACACTCCCAGTAGTAGAAGGCGAATTCCATACCCTGACAATCAAACCTAACGATCCTGCCATCGTCTTCGAAAAAATCGTTGTTGACGCAGGAGGATACAAACCGTCGTACCTCTTCATGAATGAAAGTACATGCAAAATTGATGCAAGTCAAAAATAAAACGGCTCTATGAAATTATGTCAAAAAAGTGCATAAATCATACAGAGATTAAATGTATCTTTGCACTCAGAAAACATACATAGGTACGAATCAAAGGTAAAGAGATTGTTAAGGAAACGAAAGCGAGCCGATGGAAACTACGGCTCGTTTTTTTTCTATAATTCACTATAAAACTTTCAAATTATAAGCAAAAACCGAAAAACCTCTAATGTTCCGTTGGTGATTAGGTGAAAAAAGTGTAACTTTGCAACTCATATGGTGAGATGGTGGAGAAAATCCACGTAAAAAGGAATAAACGAACAAACTAAATAGATATGAAACACCAATTACGCAGTGCAGTATGCACAGAAGGAAGAAGAATGGCTGGAGCCAGAGCTCTTTGGGTGGCTACAGGAATGAAACATGAGCAATTTGGAAAACCGATCATTGCCGTCGTCAATTCGTTCACCCAGTTTGTACCCGGACATACGCATCTGCACGAAATAGGACAAATCGTAAAGGATGAAATAGAGAAAATGGGATGCTATGCTGCCGAATTCAATACAATTGCTATTGATGACGGAATTGCAATGGGACATGACGGAATGCTCTATTCTTTGCCTTCAAGAGATATTATTGCCGACTCGGTAGAGTATATGGTCAATGCACATAAAGCAGATGCAATGATCTGCATCTCAAATTGTGATAAAGTGACTCCAGGAATGCTCATGGCTTCCATGCGACTCAATATCCCTACAGTATTCTGTTCCGGTGGACCTATGGAAGCAGGAAGATGGAGAGGAGAAAATGCAGACCTTATTACTGCCATGATCAAAGGAGCTGATAATTCTATAAGCGATGAAGAACTGCAGCAAATAGAACAATGTGCATGTCCAGGATGCGGTAGCTGCTCTGGAATGTTTACTGCAAATTCAATGAACTCGCTGACAGAAGCCATTGGACTCTCATTACCAGGAAATGGAACAATCCTCGCTACACATGAACGACGCATAGAACTCTTCAAAAAGGCAGCAAGACAGATTGTAAAGAATGCTTTGGCCTATTACGAAGATGGCGACGAGAGCGTTCTGCCTAGAAATATCGCAACCAGAAAAGCGTTCCTCAATGCCATGACACTCGATATTGCCATGGGAGGATCTACCAATACAGTACTTCATCTGTTGGCTGTGGCACAAGAGGCTGGTGCAGATTTTACAATCAAGGATATTGATGCATTGAGTCGCAAAACTCCTTGCTTGTGTAAACTTGCTCCAAATACGCAAAAGTATAGCGTCCAGGAATGTAATAGAGCAGGAGGAATACTCGGAATACTCAACGAACTCAATAAAGGTGGACTCATTGACGGAACAGCGGCGCGTGTGGATGGAATGACACTCGACGAAGCTATGAAGAAATATGATGTTGCCAATCAACCTGAAATCTATTTCTCAGCACCGGGACAACGTTTCAGTACAAAGATGGGTTCTCAAAACGAGCAATATCCGACTCTCGATGTTGATCGTGAGAATGGATGCATACGTGATATCGAACATGCCTACACCAAAGATGGAGGACTGGCTGTACTCTTCGGAAATATAGCTCAGGATGGATGCGTTGTGAAAACAGCAGGTGTCGATGAGGCTCTTTGGCATTTTGAAGGTCCTGCTGTGGTCTTCGACTCACAGGATGATGCCTGCGAGGGAATTCTCGGAGGAAAAGTCAAAAAAGGTGATTGTGTAGTCATCACACACGAGGGTCCGAAGGGTGGTCCAGGAATGCAGGAAATGCTCTATCCTACATCATACATTAAGAGCATGCACATGGGTAAAGAGTGTGCACTTATTACCGACGGACGATTCAGCGGAGGAACGTCAGGACTAAGCATCGGGCATATCTCGCCTGAGGCCGCTGCAGGTGGAAATATTGGAAAGATAAAGGATGGAGACATCATAGAAATAGATATTCCAAACCGCAGAATCAACGTGAAACTTTCAGAAGAGGAGCTTGCTGCAAGACCACAACAGCCGTTGAAGAGAAATAGACAAGTGTCGAAAGCACTTCGCGCCTATGCGCAGAGCGTTTCATCGGCAGATAAAGGTGGAGTGAGAATAATCGACTGAAAATAACGGCAAAGAAGCCGCGACGATGATTAAATGAAAGAAATAGAGAATAGTATGGAAAAAATAAAAGGAAGTGAAGCGTTGATGCTCGCATTAAAGAACGAAGGGGTAACAACAATCTTTGGTTACCCTGGAGGTTCTATCATGCCTGTCTATGATGCACTCTACGACTATACAAGAGGTGAGAAAAAAGCCTTTGATCATATTCTTGTCAGACACGAACAAGGAGCTGCGCATGCAGCAGAAGGCTATGCAAGGGTTAGCGGAGAGGTTGGAGTATGCTTGGTCACAAGTGGACCGGGAGCAACAAATACGCTGACTGGTGTGGCTGATGCTGTGCTCGACTCAACTCCTATTGTGGTTATTGCCGGACAGGTTCCTATCGGAGCGTTGGGAACCGATGCCTTCCAAGAGGTGGATCTCGTAGGATTGGCTCAGCCCATCTCAAAATGGAGCTATCAAATCAGACATGCGGAGGATATTGCATGGGCGGTAAGTCGCGCATTCTATATTGCAAGAAGCGGAAGACCTGGACCTGTCGTGCTCGACTTTCCTAAAAACGCACAAACGGAAGACGTCGAGTTTATACCTCAAAAAGTTGACTATGTTCGCTCGTATGTGGCTTATCCTAAACTCAATAAAGAGGCGGTGGCAGAAGCCGCTCGTATGATTAACGAAGCAAAACGTCCTCTGGCATTGGTTGGACAAGGTGTAGAACTCGGACATGCTCAGCAAGAACTGCTGAATTTCTTGGAAAAAACCGATATTCCTGCAGGACGTACCATGCTTGGACTTAGTGCTTTGCCTTCCAATCATCCGCTCAATGCTGGTATGTTGGGAATGCATGGAAACTATGCTGTCAATCTGAAAGAACAGGAATGTGATGTCCTTATTGCCATCGGAATGCGATTCAGCGACCGTGTAACCGGAAATCTAAAAACATATGCCAAGCAGGCAAAAATCATTCACCTTGATATTGACAAAAGTGAAATTGACAAGAATGTGAAAGCTGATGTGGCTATCATTGCCGACTGCAAAGAATCTCTTCCGGCGTTGACGGCTCTTGTTAATAATGCCAACCATAAAGAATGGCGCGATTCTTTCCTGCCACTTCATGAGCAGGAACGCAAGCGAGTGATAGAACCCGCCATACATCCTACAGAAGGCCCTCTTCTGATGGGTGAAGTCGTGAATGCTGTGGCAGAAAATACTCCAGATGATGCTGTCCTTGTAACCGATGTGGGTCAAAACCAGCTCTTTGCAACCCGCTATTTTAAATATCATCACAAAAGAAGTATCTGTACAAGTGGTGGACTTGGAACTATGGGGTATGGAATGCCTGCCGCTATAGGAGCAACTTTTGGAGTTCCTGGCCGTATGGTTTGTTGTTTTATGGGTGACGGAGGATTCCAAATGTGTATAGAAGAATTGGGTACGATTATGGAACAGCAAGCCCCTGTGAAGATGATTCTCATGAATAATCATTATCTTGGAAATGTACGCCAGTGGCAGGATATGTTCTGGCACAGAAGACAATCGTTTACCAAAATGATGAATCCGTGCTATGAACTCATCGCGCAAGGATACGGCATCCCTTATGAGGCAGTTACAGACCGTGCACGTTTGGCACAAGCTATAAAGAAAATGGTAGAAACTGACGGACCTTATATTCTGGAATGTGCTATTCTGGAAGATGATAATGTGTTACCGATGACACCTCCTGGACTTAGTGTCGATGATATGATGCTCGACGTTCAGGTTTAATAAAAACAAGTAAGCGAACGTTCTCCAAATGTTAACAGAATAAAAGGAAATAAGATGAACGATAAAACATTATATACATTGTTGGTCTATTCAGAGAATATTGCTGGTATTCTCAACCAGATTACTGCTGTGTTTACTCGAAGACAAGTTAATATCGAAAGTTTGAATGTATCGCCCTCAAGTATTGAAGGCGTTCACAAATATACTATTACAGCCTGGAGTGATGAAGACCAAATTAGTAAGATTACTAAGCAAATTGAAAAGAAAATAGATGTGGTGAAGGCTAACTATTTTACAGACGATCAGCTGTTTATACGAGAAACCGCATTCTATAAACTTTCAACGGAAATGGTATTCGGAAATCCAGAAATCTGCCAGATTATCCGACGCTCAGATGCTAGTATTACTGAGGTTAATCCTACCTATGTTATCGTGATGAAATTCGGCATTACTGAAGATATCCTTAAATTGTATCATACACTCAACGACTATGGATGCGTATTGCAATATACGAGAAGTGGACGTATTGCGGTGACCCGATCAACACAAGAACAGGTTAGTGAATTCCTTGATGAAAGAGAAAATAATCATGTTTAGAAACCGCATTTGCAGATAATAATGCAAATAACGAGAGACAAAATACATAATTATTGGTAGATCATTAAAAGAGATATATTGATGGACAGTCAAGATAATAAGACTATAGGAAAGATTGGAAGATATCAGTTCCTTGCAGAACCTTTCCATTGTGATTATAGTGGCCGTTTGTTTATGGGACATCTTGGAAATCATTTACTTAATGCAGCAGACTTTCATTCTACCGACCGAGGGTTCGGTATGCGCTATCTGATGAAAGCAAAGCGAGCATGGGTATTGTCCCGATTAGCAATAGAAATGGAAGAAATGCCATTTCAATACACACCATTCACAGTTGAGACATGGGTGGAGGGTGCAATGCGCTATTTTACACAGCGAAACTTTGCCGTTAGCGGTAAAGATGAACAGGGAAATCAAAAAATATATGGCTATGGACGCTCTATATGGGCAATGATTGATGTTGATAACCGCCAACCTACTGATATACTTGCTGTCAACGACGGAGCTATCCAACAATGGATAGAAACAGAAAAAGAATGTCCGATAGATAAAGGAGGAAGGGTGAAAATGACCAATCAAGCACAATATGTGCGTACCATAGACACCTATTATAATGATGTAGATATCAACGGACACGTCAACTCTGTGAAATATATAGAACATGTTCTTGATTTATGGCCTATTGATTGGTATCGGACACACCGAATCAAACGCTTTGAAATAGCATATGTGGCTGAGACACATGCAGGTGACAAACTTTCGTTCTATCGAGAGAATGGTGCGGATGAAAACGAATTCTGCATACGAATTTGTAAAGACGATGGCATAGAAGTGTGTAGAAGTAAAGTTAAATTTGTAAAAGATTGAAAGAAAATTTGGTTGTTTGGTGATAATTTGTTATCTTTGCAGCCAGAAAAGAAATAGTTAATCCATTGGCGTCGCTTCGAGTAAGCGAGGTGTTGGACCAACAAGACGACTGCTCTCGTGAGGGCGGGCATGGTTCAAGTGGACATGTACAACACATTAAACAATTTGCATTTATGGCAGAAATGAATTTTGGTGGCGTAGTAGAAACAGTTGTCACCAGCAAAGAATTCTCACTCGAGAAAGCACGTGAAGTTTTGAAAGATGAAGTAATCGCAGTTATTGGCTACGGTATTCAGGGACCTGGACAGGCTTGTAACCTGCGCGACAATGGTTTCAATGTCATTGTTGGACAGCGTCAGGGTAAAACTTATGACAAGGCCGTTGCTGATGGTTGGGTACCAGGCAAGACCCTTTTCTCTATTGAAGAGGCTGCTGAAAAGGGTACTATCCTTTGCATGTTGCTTTCAGATGCAGGTCAGATTCAGGTATGGCCTAATATTAAGAAATATCTGAAACCCGGTAAGACATTATATTATAGTCATGGTTTTGCAATCAACTGGAGCGACCGCACTGGTGTGGTTCCACCAAAAGATGTTGATGTAATCATGGTTGCACCTAAGGGATCAGGTACTTCTCTTCGTACCATGTTCTGTGAAGGTCGCGGTCTGAACTGTTCATATGCAGTATATCAGGATGCAAGTGGTAAGGCAAAAGAGAAGACCATCGCATTCGGTATTGGTATTGGAGCTGGTTATCTCTTTGAGACAACATTCCAACGTGAAGCTACTAGTGACTTGACTGGTGAGCGCGGTTCACTGATGGGTGCTATACAGGGACTTCTTCTTGCTCAGTATGAAGTCTTACGCGAGAACGGACATACTCCTTCTGAAGCATTCAATGAGACAGTTGAAGAACTTACCCAGAGCCTTGGCCCGTTGTTCGGTGAAAAGGGTATGGATTGGATGTATGCTAACTGCTCTACAACCGCACAGCGTGGTGCTCTCGATTGGGCTCCTCGTTTCCATGATGCAATAAAACCTGTTATGGAGTGGCTCTACTATTCTGTTAAGACTGGTAATGAAGCACAGATTTCAATTGATGCTAACTCAAAGCCTGATTATCGTGCCGGCTTGGAGAAAGAGCTTGAAGCTATGCGCAATCAGGAAATGTGGCGTGCAGGTGTGACTGTTCGCAAACTCCGTCCTGAAAACCAGGAAGACTAAGAGATCATTCTTTTAGAATAGAAAGAATTTATTTGATATTGGACCGTTACCCTCGACCAAGGGTAACGGTTTTTTTTCCATCTGAAGATGAGCGCATAAGATAAATGTCTTTTATTGGTATCTTAGTTAAGAAAAGCTCATCTATAGCATTATATCTCAAAATAATTCATTAACTTTGCATGCAGTTTTTAAATGATACTCTAACAAAAACAATTTTTAAGATAATGAATACGCTCAATCGTCTCTTTGGATTTAATCCTGCAACAATGTCGCTGAAAAAAGAACTGCTCGGTGGCATTACCACCTTCCTTACAATGGCTTATATTCTTGCCGTACAACCGTCTATACTCAGCAATGCAGGAATGGATGCAGGAGCTGTTTTCACAGCAACGGTGCTCTCCTCTTTGGTAGCTACCATCGTTATGGCTCTTTATGCTAAATTGCCTTTTGCACTGGCCCCCGCAATGGGACTGAATGCATTCTTTGTCTATACCATTGTCTTGAAGATGGGATATTCTTGGCAATTCGGACTTACGGCCGTTTTTATTGAAGGCGTAATCTTTATTCTTTTGACCATTGCAGGGCTACGTAACAAGATTGTTTATGCCATGCCAATACAACTTAGAAAGGCAATATCACCAGGTATCGGGTTGTTTATTGCTTTTATAGGTCTTCAACAGGCTGGCATTATTGTTCATAGTGACGCAACACTTGTTACACTTGGCAATCTTCATACAGCGCCAGTTTTAGTCGCTCTTTTCGGTATTGTTATTAGTGCAGTTCTAATGGTCAGAAACGTTACTGGAGGATTGTTGATAGGCATTCTAGCAACAACAGCCATCGGAATTCCTTTGGGGGTAACAGATGTGCAACATGTTAAAACAATTGTAGATACTCCACCGAGTCTTGCCCCTGTATTCTGTAAAATGGATTGGCAGAATATCTTCACACCTGATATGGCGATTTGTGTGTTTACTCTCCTGTTTATTGATATGTTCGACACATTAGGTACACTTATCGGTGTAGGTAATAGAGCAGGATTTGTAGAAAAAGACGGAACGATGCACGGCATGAACAGAGCTTTTTTTGCTGATGCTGTTGGAACAACGTTTGGTGCAATCGCCGGAACATCTACAGTCTCGACCTATGTAGAGAGTGCTGCTGGTGTGAACGTTGGTGGTCGTAGCGGACTTACTGCTATGACAACTGCCGTTTGTTTTATCCTTGCTCTTTTCTTTGCCCCGTTGTTCCTCTTGATTCCCTCTCAGGCAACTGCCCCGGCAATGATTATGGTTGGAGTCCTTATGATGGTTGGCGTCCGTGATATTGATTTTCATGATTATGCGAAAGCAATTCCTTGTTTTATCTGCATTATTATGATGCCCCTATGTTACAGTATTTCTGATGGTATTCTTCTTGGACTCATAACGTGGGTTATGGTACATGCATTTAGTGGTAAATACCGTGATTTGTCGATAGGTTCTGTTATTCTTGCCCTTCTGTTTATAATGAAGTACATGTTCTTATAAACAATTTAGTTTATAGGATATTAGTAGAATAATGATGAAAACTATAAAATAATGATGAATATGAAAAAATATATATGTGATCTTGTGGTGAAGAGTGTTGATCACATCAGTTCGAAACATGTGCTGATTAAATTGACACACGATGAACCTTTACCTGAAATGTTTCCTGGACAATTTGTCGAAGTAAGTATGGAAGGTGTTGATGGCGTTTTGCTTCGCCGTCCAATCTCAATTAATTTTGTAGATAGAACGAATAATGAACTCTGGCTTATGGTGGCAATGGTCGGCAAAGGCACACGCTACTTAGGACAGGTACAAGTGGGGGATGTTGTCAATTGCGTATTGCCTTTGGGTAATAGTTTTACTATGCCCAATAAGTCCTCAGAACGTCTGCTTCTTGTAGGTGGAGGAGTGGGAGTGGCTCCATTGTTATATATGGGTGCAGAAATGAAACGCTTGGGAATAGAACCGACATTTCTGCTTGGTGCACGTTCTAAGGCTGACTTGTTGGAATTAGATCTTTTCAGTCACTATGGCCGTGTTTGTATTACAACGGAAGATGGAACTGAAGGAGAAAAAGGGTTTGTAACCAATCACTCGATTTTAAAGAAAGAAACATTTGATAGAATAGTTACCTGTGGCCCTAAACCCATGATGATGGCTGTGGCACGATATGCTTCTCAGGCAAATGTTGAGTGTGAAGCGTCATTGGAGAATATGATGGCGTGCGGTCTTGGAGCTTGTCTCTGTTGTGTAGAGAAAACAGTAAAGGGTAATCTTTGTGTCTGCAAAGATGGCCCTATATTTAATGTAAAACAATTGTTATGGCAGATCTGAAAGTGAATATAGGCCATCTGGCACTTAAAAATCCAGTAATGACGGCCTCGGGAACATTTGGCTATGGATTAGAGTTTGCAGACTTTATTCCCCTTGACGGCTTAGGAGGATTCATCGTTAAAGGTACCACGTTGAAAGCACGTGAAGGTAATGATTATCCGCGTATGGCAGAAACTCCCAGTGGTATGCTCAATTGTGTAGGATTGCAAAATAAGGGTGTGGATTATTTCTGCCAGCACATCTATCCCCAACTTAAGGATATAAATACTAACGTCATTGTAAATGTTAGCGGTTCGTCACCAGATGATTATGCAGAATGTGCTTCACGCATTGACGCTCTTGACAATATTCCAGCAATAGAACTCAATATTTCTTGTCCCAATGTCAAGGATGGAGGAATGGCATTTGGCGTAACTTGCGCTGGCGCAGAGAGTGTGGTAAAAGCAGTACGTGAACGTTATCATAAAACGTTAATTGTGAAACTTTCGCCTAATGTTACAAATATAGCCGACATTGCTCGTGCTTGTGAAGCACAGGGCGCAGACAGTGTTTCGCTTATTAATACATTGATGGGAATGGCCATTGATATAGAAAAACGTCGTCCTGTACTCAGTATCGGTACTGGTGGCTTGAGCGGTCCTGCGGTTAAACCTGTTGCATTACGTATGGTGTGGCAAGTTGCTCGTGCGGTTAAGATTCCTATAGTAGGACTGGGTGGTATTATGAATGCTCATGATGCTATTGAATTCCTTATGGCAGGTGCCACAGCTATTGAGATTGGAACAGCAAACTTTATAGATCCATCAGTTACCATTAAGGTACGTGATGGCATTGATTGTTGGCTTGATGATCATGGATGTCATTCTGTCCGCGAAATCATAGGTTGCCTCGATTGATACTTCTTTAGTAGATAATTCTACATGGCCTCTTAAAGGCTTATTTGAACCGAATCGCTTTTTACGAGCTCTTCAAGAACAAGATAACGGAGAGCTCGTGAAAAGATTTCGGTAGGAATGTGTAGCGCTCGGAGTTCTACAAGCAGATGAGGCTTCTTATCGGAGAGAAATTGAAGTATTTGCTTTTGCGCTGCTTGAACATCATCGTCGCTAATAGTAACACACACATCACATTGACCACATGTTTTCTCTTGCTTTTCTCCAAAGTAAGAAAGCAACTGCTGTGAACGGCAATGAGTGTTGTCCTGTAGATAATGGATCATTGCTTCTATGCGTTGGCTGAATTGTTTGCGACGGTTTTCATAAACTTCTGCAGGAAACAACAAATGTTTGCTGTCTTCTCGTCTCTGTAGGTAGCGGAGAAAAGGCAACTGGCTAGGAGGTATGTATTGTATGATATGCTTACGCGACAGTTGCAACAGAATGTCGTGTACTTCAGTTCGGTCAATATTGCTGATTGATGCCAGATGAGCTTCATTAATATAGGCATAATCAGAAAACATCCCCGAAAAGTTACGTAACATGACAACAATCAGATGATCCTCGTTTGGCGTATTGCCAGTCAGCCGGTATAGTTCGTCTCTTTCTACGA
>SAMEA104315430__coassemble_918_pt1 | contig 10774 bp, 8 predicted proteins | sample SAMEA104315430__metabat2_low_PE_023 | metagenome-assembled genome bin SAMEA104315430 (sample SAMEA104315430) | gut metagenome | biome: Monkey gut; feature: monkey-associated habitat; material: faeces | place: China | collected 2013
CGCGATGGCGTCTATCCCCTTGCCGATATGCTTCGTGGCCGCTATCCACAGATGACCTATCCGATAGAGACTGAACAACGTATCACGGGCAGAGTGAAAAGCACGTTGAAATCGAAATTAAAGAATCCTCATCTGCTATTGGTGAACCCCGTGGAGGGAGTGCGCCATGAGTTTGAGTTGGGCGACAGCAGTCGTTTCTCGCTGACGGTGGACAGTCCCGAAGGCACGACATGGCTATTGGAAGGCACAAAAAAAAGTGGTAGTACGGAGATGGTCGAACTACAAGTTGACAAGCAAATCCCCCCTATGGTGAGATTGCCTCACTATGCTTGTCAAACGGGCAATGATTTGTCCGTCTATGTCAAGCAGAGCAACCAACAGCAGATGTATGCTTGGAATGGCGTGGTAGAACTGCCCGAATTTGAGAAGAAAGGAAGTAAAAAGAAACCCAAATCGATGAACTATGGCCAACTGGAAGCCCCTCGCAACCTTTATCCAAATGATCCTCGTATTGAGCATGCGGCATCCATGGAAACACTCCTCGGCCAGTTGGGCATCTATTGTTATGTTGGTGAAGATGGCCAAAAGAGAATCGGAGGTGTTGGACAGATCGTTGGAAAAAAATATGTAGACAATGTGGCAGAAACAGATGACGAAGAAATATTGGCTATCTTGCCGCAGAATGTGCGGAGTATAGAATATTTCACGATGAACCATCCTCAGAATACGATGTATGGTGTGCGTGCCGACATAAGAGGCAGAATCCCTGGCGTGTTGTTCATCTTCCTTAAAGATGGTTCGGAGATAGAAAAGCGCAAACACCTGCTCTCCATGGCAAGGATATCCCCGTTGGGCTATCGCTACAATATGGAGTTCTATTCACCACAGTATCCCAAGACGGATAAGAACGACTATACGCGCCCCGACTATCGCACGACGCTCTATTGGAATCCCTCGTTGCAAACCGACGACGCTGGTGAAGCCATGATGCGTTTTTATTCTTCCGACTCATCGAAACGCTATCTTGTCACGATAGAAGGAGCAACGGAAGATGGTCAGCCCGTGAGTTGGCAAGGCTTGTTGCGATAATAAGACACCGCCCGATGTGTAACGCATCGGGCGGTGCTTTTTTATATGGCCGCGCTTTCCGGGCGAAGAGTGATGCCTTCCCAAGAGACGGTGTTCTGTTATTTCTCTGCGAGCTGCAGGAGGTATTTGCCATATTCGTTTTTTGCCATTGGAGCAGCCACCTCACGAAGTTTCTCTTTCGTAATCCAACCATGCTTGTAGGCAATCTCTTCCAGACAGGCCACTTTCAGTCCTTGACGCTTTTCGATCACTTCGATAAAGGTAGAAGCCTCCGACAGTGAGTCGTGAGTGCCCGTGTCGAGCCATGCGAAACCACGCTGCAATGTCTGCACCTTCAGCGTCTTTTGTGACAGATATTGTTGATTGACTGTTGTTATTTCCAATTCGCCTCGTGCACTTGGCTTGATATTTTTGGCAATTTCCACCACGCTGTTTGGATAGAAATAGAGCCCCACCACGGCATAGTTGGATTTGGGGTTTGCGGGTTTCTCTTCGATGCTGAGGCAATTGCCGTCGGCATCAAATTCTGCCACGCCATAGCGCTCGGGGTCGTTGACATAGTAGCCAAACACCGTAGCGAGTCCATTTTGTTCCGCATTTTTCACACTCTGATGGAGCAATCCCGTGAATCCACTACCATAGAAGATATTATCGCCCAAGACAAGACATACACTATCTTTGCCAATAAACTCTTCACCGATAATAAAGGCCTGTGCCAGTCCATCCGGCGATGGTTGCTCTGCATATTCGAAACGTACTCCGAGGTCTTCACCTGTTCCCAACAAGCGTTTAAAACCAGGAAGGTCATAAGGAGTAGAGATGATAAGAATCTCCCGTATGCCTGCCAGCATCAAAGCCGATATAGGATAGTAGATCATCGGTTTGTCGAAAATGGGAATCAGTTGCTTGGATATTCCCTTTGTGATGGGATAGAGACGTGTGCCACTACCTCCTGCCAATACGATACCTTTCATAGTTCTGTGTTTTAATCTTTCGGTGCGAAGTTACGAAATATTCTTTGTATGACAAAGAAAAAGAATAAGAAAAAGCAAATAACCACCAAAGGTCCGCATGATATACAGCAAAGACTCCCTCTTTCCCTATTGGGCAAAGAAGGAGTCTTCGTTATTTGATACTATGAATTGCTTTTATTTGGCGTAAGCCACAGAACGAGTTTCACGGATGACAGTAATCTTCACCTGTCCGGGATAGGTCATCTCATTCTGTATCTTGGTAGCAATCTCACCACTGAGTGCCTCGGTCTCTGCGTCATCCATCTTATCTGCACCAACGATGACACGCAGTTCGCGACCAGCCTGAATAGCATAGGTCTTGGTAACACCGGGATAACTCATGGCAATAGCCTCAAGGTCGTTAAGACGCTTGATATATGCTTCTACGATTTCGCGTCGAGCGCCTGGACGTGCGCCACTGATAGCATCACAGATCTGTACGATAGGAGCCAACAAAGTCTGCATTTCCATCTCGTCGTGGTGAGCACCGATAGCATTGCAGATATCGGGTTTCTCTTTATATTTCTCAGCAATCTTTGCGCCATAGAGTGCATGTGGCAATTCGCTCTCCTCATCGGGCACCTTACCAATATCATGGAGCAGACCGGCACGTTTAGCTTTCTTAGGATTCAATCCAAGTTCGGAAGCCATAACCGCACAGAGGTTGGCAGTTTCGCGTGCATGCTGCAATAGGTTTTGTCCGTATGATGAGCGATATTTCATCTTACCGATGATACGAATCAACTCTGGGTGTAATCCATGAATACCGAGGTCTATAGCCGTACGTTTACCTGTTTCGATGATTTCGTTCTCCAGTTGTTTTTTCACTTTGGTCACAACCTCTTCAATACGTGCAGGATGGATACGTCCATCGCTGACAAGTTGATGGAGAGCCAAACGGCAAGTTTCACGACGGATAGGATCAAACGCAGAAATAACGATAGCCTCAGGAGTATCATCTACAACGATTTCAACGCCACAGGCAGCTTCAAGTGCACGGATATTACGACCTTCACGTCCGATGATACGTCCTTTCACTTCGTCGTTATCGATATGGAATACAGAAACAGCATTCTCTACGGCAGTTTCTGTTGCCACTCGCTGAATGGTCTGTATCACAATTTTCTTAGCCTGAGCATTGGCATTAAGCTTAGCCTCATCCATAATTTCGTTGATATAGCTAGCAGCATCAGTCTTAGCTTCATCCTTCATGGCTTCAACCAATCGGGCCTTTGCTTCGTCTGCACTCAGTCCAGAGAGTTCTTCCAGCTTAGCACGCTCCTGCAATTGCATCTTCTCAAGTTCTTCGTTTTTCAGGACCAGCAACTTCTTTTCGTTGTCAATGCGCGTTTGCAGGTTGTCGAGTTCATTCTTTCTGCGACCCAGTTCCTCCTGACGTTGGTTGAGCGAGATCTCACGCTGTTTCAGTCTATTTTCGCTTTGCTGGATATGCTGGTTGCGCTGTTGCACTTCCTTTTCCAGTTCGCTTTTCTTATTGAGGAACTTCTCTTTGACCTCGAGCAGTTTCTTCTCTTTGATAACTTCGGCTTCCTTATTGGCAGCCTCTACCATTTCATTATATTTTCCTTTGATGACATGACGGAAAATCATAAAGCCACAGAGTCCGCCAATTAGAAGGGCGGCAATGATAGCAAGGATGACTAATATGTCCATAGATTAAATTTGATATATATTATTAATATTCTCGTTTCAGTATATTACTTTTCTTTCAGTGCATGTTCCACTTCGGCTGTCAACTTATCGAGAATATTCTTGAAAGGCTCTGCGTCATGGTTGGCGCGTTCCTTTTGATAGAGCAGTGCTATATCTATAAGTGTCATCAAAGATATTATGTGTTCGCTTTTACGGGTTTTATATGCCGCAGCGTATGCATTATATCTTTCAGTGATGAGCTTTGCTGCCGAGCGATAGAACTCCTCATCGTCGCGGTTGATTACCACTTCGATTTCCTCGTCATAGACGTGCAGCTTGATATGTAACTTGTCTCGGTTTGTTTCTGCCATGGTTCGGTCTCCTCTATTCGTTTTCATCGCTAAGGATTCCAATACACTTATTCACTTCTCTGATGAGCTTCGCCAGTCTGTCTTTAGCGCTTTGCAAGTCGCCATCGGTAATACTGATCATGCGTGCCATCTTAAGGGCCTCGTAGTCTTTCTGCTTTTGATCCAACTGTTGTCGCAGCGTTTCCATTTGCTTTTCGTCCTCTTCGATTTGGGCGTATAGGTCATTGTTCTCCTTTTTCAGTTCTTGAAATCGGAGAATCATCTGCCTCATGCGGGTTTCAAACGTTGCTATAGTTTTCTCGTTAGGCGTCATTGATACTTATTTTTGTCTTCTTTGCCTTGAGCTGTTTGGTTATGCCAATCATGACCTTGGCTGCAAAACATTAAAGACACACCCTTAATCTCTACAAAGGTAACATTTTTTATACAAAGTGCAACCTTTTCTGTAATATATTTAACTTTTTTTATTTCGTTTCTTGTTGTGCTGGCTGCTTTTCTTTTTTAGCAAGCATCACTACATGATATACGAAATCGGTTACCCATCGCTGTGAGAAACCAAGTTTCTGGTTGTATTGACGGATTGCCACGATAGACTTCAGAACACCTGCATCACTATAATCGTTTTTATTGAAGATGTCATTGATAGTCTTTTCGGTCATGGTATAAAGAGCCTTTTTGAAGAATCCGGGCAAGCGAAGTTTGAACTTCATCAGGTTTCCGGTAAGCATCATCAAGTCTTGTGAGAACGCAGAAAACTGAATCATATAGGTTTGCACATCCTGCGGTTTCTTGCAGCGACGACGAATGCTTTGGTCTATCTCTTTAGTGAAGTCATCGCTCATGCCATATATCTCTTTCAGCATTTTCTTGCAGCGTGACTTTTCTCCCACACCGAGCTTATTGTTTTGAGTTGGCACGTGGAGTGTTTGTTTAAACACGCGTAAATCGGGCAATGCAGCCAGATTGGTAATGCCCAAGTCTGCTGCCATTACGGCCTGGAAATAAACGCGAATGAGAGTCATGAAGTCTTCCATGCCTCCTGTTTTCTGCTGTTCATCGGTGTTACGTCCGAATATTTTAGATAAAATTCCCATGTTTTATGTATTCTTTTAATAGATATTTACTAATGACTTGCAAATTTACGAATAAAAGTTGAAATGTCAAACTGATTTTGCAAGTTTAACGCTGTCGTCATATATTTCCGACATGTTCAACGGCAACATGAACCACATGATATGCATTGAAGGTTCAATAAAATGGGGTTGGTGCAGGACGCTACCAACCCCTAACTATGAATGATAAGATAGTTCGGCAACAGCCGACATAGGCTTATCGGTGGCAAATATAGCATTTATTTCAGAAAAGAGCAAATTTTCACGTGTTTTTTTCTCATTTTCAAGCATTTTCATTATCTTTGCCCCATGAAGCAGCACTATTTTATATGGTTCTTGGTGGCAATACTGACATGTTCCACCGGATGTGAAAAACAGTTGGATATGGTAGAAGATCCACCTGCGAAAGAAGACCGTGACACAACAGCAACCGACTCTACCGGTACAATAGTACCAGAAACGGGCATTGATCCCACTATCAAGCAGAACGCATTGACGGTGGCAGAAGCGCAATTGACAGATGTGGGCCGTCAAATCTGCGTCAAGGCATATATTGTCGGCACAGCCTACAAGAGTCTAAACAACATACTTCTATGGCCTCCCTTCACTTCGAGCACCTCTATCCTACTGTCAGATACTCCGATTGTAACCGACAGTCAGACTGACGAGACAATTGACAAAAACAGTTTTCTACTTGTCTGCTTGACCGACAGAGCATCAATACGCAAGAAACTCAACCTCAAGGACAACCCCGAACTGTGGAACCATCAGGTATATATAATAGGTACGCGAGATTACTATATGAACGTGTTGGGATTGAAAAAAGTTATGGAATATGAGATAGTGAAGGCAAAGGAGTAGTTATGGAATAGGGATTATTCCATTACCAGTGCCTCTTTCTTACGATAAGCCACACCTGTCACCACACACAAGAGTTGTCCATTCTGATTTGTAATACGGGCTTCTACGGTTGGAATCTTCGGATGGTCTGCCACCTCTCGGGCTTCGGCACGCAGTCTATCGCCTACACGCGCCGATGCCATAAACATGATATTGTTCTCAATACCGAAGGTCAATTGCCCCCTACTGTTCATCACGGCAGCCAATGCCAAGTCGGCAAGTGTAAACAGTGCACCGCCCTGACAGACTCCGCCGCCATTGAGATGATGGGGTGTAACCGTCATTTCTGCAACAGCCCTTCCCTCTTCCATTTCCACGATACGACACCCTGCGTCTGCAGCAAAGCGGTCGTTCTTGTTTAGGAAATCTGCTATCTTCGTCATAATCTTCACATTTATATCACACAAAAGTAATACATATTTGACTTATTTCCAAATAAAATGCTTATCTTTGCACCGAAAAATCTACTAAAACACTCAAAATAATGAAAAGACTACTACAATTATTGTTCGTAGCCATCATTGTACCCATCGCCGCACAGGCCAAAGCCTGGGACGACAATGAGTATAAGCGCATCGAACAGAGCATTAAGGCTCCGACATTCCCAGAACGTGATTTTGTCATCACCAAATATGGTGCAAAGACAGGAAACACAGCTGCCAAGAACCAGAAAGCCATCAACAAGGCCATTCTGGCATGTTCTAAGAAAGGCGGTGGCCGCGTCATCGTACCGGCAGGTACCTATCTCACAGGTGCCATCACCTTGTTGTCAAACGTCAATCTCGTAGTGGAGAAAGATGCCAAGTTGCAGTTTGTGTTTGAACCAGACCTCTACCCCGTGGTGCCTACACGTTGGGAAGGTCTCGATTGCCACAACGTCAGTCCATGCATCTATGCCTACAAGCAGCAGAACATTGCTGTGACTGGTGAAGGTACTATCGATGGTGGCGGCTCGAAAGAAACATGGTGGCAATGGACGGGCGTACCCTACTTCGGAGGTGCACCCGACAAACTGCCCAACCAGCGCAGTGGCACCCGTGCCCGATTGCTGAAGCAAGCAGAAGACGGTGTTGATATGAACGAGCGCATTTTCACCAAGAATGACGGTCTGCGCCCACAGCTTATCAACTTCAACCAGTGTGAGAATATCCTCTTGGAAGACCTCACCCTGCTGCGTTCTCCATTCTGGGTGATTCATCCCCTGCTGTCGAAAAACATCACCGTACGTGGTATGAAGATTATCAACGACGGTCCTAACGGCGATGGATGCGACCCTGAGTCGTGCGATGGCGTGCTGATAGAAAACTGTTATTTCAATACTGGCGACGACTGTATTGCCATTAAGAGTGGTCGCAACCGTGACGGACGCCTTTGGGATCGCCCCAGCGAGAACATTATCATCCGCAACTGTGAGATGAAAAACGGTCACGGTGGTGTGGTTATCGGTTCTGAAATATCGGGCGGATGCCGCAACGTCTATGCCGAGAACAACGTGATGGACTCGCCCGAACTGGAGCGTGTGGTACGCATCAAGACCAATACTTGCCGTGGCGGTATCATCGAAAACATCAATGCCCGCAACATCAAAGTGGGTGTCTGCAAGGAAAGCGTACTGAAAATCAACCTCGACTACGAGCACAACGAGATTTGCTGTCGTGGATACATCCCCACCGTACGCAATATCAATATCGAAAACATCACTTGTGAGAAATCACAATACGGTGTGCAGATTATCGCACTCGATACTGCCTGCTATGTATATGACATCAATGTAAAGAACTGCCGTTTCAACGGTGTACGCGATGGAAACAGTATCAAAGGCATGACACGCGACGTGCGCTTCGACAATCTCTTCATCAACGGTTCGCTTGCGCTTCAGGAGAAACCTTTCAAGAACTACAGCCAATGGCTCACTTATTCTGAAATGAAGCGTGTACCCAAATCCTACCTGCTCGATTTTTCCAGCAAACCCAAATGGAGTTATGTAATGGGTATCGAACTGGAAGCCATGCTTGATACATATCTGAAATACGGCGGCGATGACATTCTCGCCTACTGCCGCGAATATACCGACACGATGATTGCCCCAAACGGAGCAATTCGAGGTTTTCGTATGGAAGACTATAACCTCGACAACATACGTACCGGCCATTTCGTAACACGTATGTACCAACTCCAACCAGAGAAAAAGAATCTGCTCGCCATGCAACTCATGATGAAGCAGTTGAAAAAACAACCACGCACCATTGCCGACAAAGTATATTGGCACAAGGCCATCTACAGCTATCAGGTATGGCTCGATGGTATCTTCATGGGATTGCCATTCTACACACTTACCGCTCGCGACCTGCTGAAGCAGAAAGATGCACAGAAGATTTACGACGATGCGGTCAACCAAATCAGCGTAACCTACCAGCGCACATTCGACCCCAAGACCGGACTCAACCGTCATGCTTGGGACGAAACACACGAGATGTTCTGGGCGGACAAGGAAACCGGACTCTCACAGCATTGCTGGGGACGTGCGCAAGGATGGTACACCATGGCACTGATCGAACTGCTTGATGCTCTACCTGAGAACTACAGTCGCCGTGGCGAAGTCATCGAGCTGTTGCGCAAAGACCTCGATGCTGTTATTAAGTGGCAAGACAAAAAGACTGGTGTGTGGTATCAAGTGATGGATTCACCCGAACGTGAAGGCAACTATCTCGAATCTACTTGTTCGTCGATGTTTGCTTATGCACTGTTGAAAGCCTACCGCAAGGGGTATCTCGGAGAAAAATACCGTGATGCTGGTATCAAAGCCTATAAGGGCATCATCAACAACTTCATCCGCGTCAATGCCGACAAGACCATTTCGCTGACACAATGCTGTGCGGTAGCGGGCCTCGGTCCGGGCATCAGCGCCAAAGTGTTGAAGGCTGCGCCAAAGGTCAAAGAGAACAAACGGCGCGATGGTTCGTTCCAATATTACCTTAGCGAACCAGTCAGAGACAACGATGCCAAGGGTGTAGGACCATTTATATGGGCATCACTTGAAATGGAAATGCTTGGTTTCAATACCGAAAATACAACAGCCTCGATTAATCGCGAGGCTGTTCTTTTTCGTAACAACCCCATCATCACCAAAGCCGACAATCTCGCATCGCTCACAGTAGGCAACGGCCATTTTGCCGCCACCGTCGATGTGACCGGACTGCAAAGTTACACCACCGATTATGAGCAAGGCATTCCCCTCACCACCATGTCTGATTGGGGTTGGCACTCATTTCCCAACACCGAGAAACTGACACCTGCTGATACTGAAAAATCCTACGACTTAGGACATGGTCATCAGGAAGTGTATGCTGTAGAATACAAACAGAACGGACGCAACAAGCAGGCAACCGAATATTTCCGCGTCAACCCACATCGGCTCAACCTCGGCGCCATCGGTCTTCAACTCACCGACAACCAGTCAAAACCCATCGCCCTCAACCAGCTCACCGATATTCATCAGGAGCTTCACCTCTGGGATGCTCAGATTGATTCTCATTTCCTGGCAGACGGAAAACCGGTTGATGTCATCACTTTCTGCCGTCCAGACCGCGACCAGTTGGTAGCACGCGTCAAGAGTCCACTACTCAAAAACCAGCAAGCAAAGGTTGCCATACGACTCCCCTATCCCACAGGAAAGCATGCCGACCATGCAGCCGACTGGAGCAAAACAGACCGTCACACCTCATCAATCGTCAAACAGGATGCACAATCTGCTCTGATTCAACATCAACTCGACTCCACCACCTATTATATATATGTGAGATGGAACGGCATAGCCGACCTGCAGCCCATGGGCAACCATCAGTATGCCCTGTCAACCACCGACGATGTGTTGGAGTTTTCGGCAGAATACAGCCTTAACCCCATCGACCGTCCCACCTCTGAAACCTTTGCCGACCACATGAAGCGCAACCAGAAATTCTGGCACCGCCATTGGTCAGCAGGTGCATTTGCCGATTTCGGACAATGCACCGACCCAAGAGCCAAGGAACTGGAGCGTCGCGTGGTCCTATCACAATATCTCACCTATATCAACTGCGCAGGCAACATGCCCCCACAGGAAACTGGCTTGACCTACAACAGTTGGTTTGGTCGTCTGCATCTGGAGATGACTTGGTGGCACGCAGTAGATTTCTGTCTATGGAATCAACCCGACGTTGTGGCTCGCATGTTACGCTGGTACGACGATGTGGCAGCTCCCGTTGCACGCAATATAGCTAAGCGTCAAGGATTCAAAGGACTGCGCTGGATGAAGATGACCGACCCATGGGCAGGCGAAGCACCGTCAAACGTTGGTTCGTTTCTGCTCTGGCAACAACCCCATTACATCTATCTCGCTGAAGAAATGTATCGCGCCAACCCATCAGGCCATACGCTTAAGACCTATGCTGAACATGTGGAACAGACTGCTGAATTTATGGCAGACTTTGCCAAAGCCTGCGATCGCGGCGGGCAGTACATTCCACTCACTGGCGCCACTGCCATGCAGGAATGTATGCGCAAGGACTTTTCCTACAACCATCCCTTCGAACTCAGTTACTGGCGCTATGGACTCACAGTAGCACAAAAGTGGCGTGAGCGCATGGGCAAAAGCCGT
>SAMEA104315430__coassemble_920_pt1 | contig 10765 bp, 9 predicted proteins | sample SAMEA104315430__metabat2_low_PE_023 | metagenome-assembled genome bin SAMEA104315430 (sample SAMEA104315430) | gut metagenome | biome: Monkey gut; feature: monkey-associated habitat; material: faeces | place: China | collected 2013
CTCTACAGACTTTCCATGATATACGCTTACCCCCACTAATTATCTACTGAGCCGTTTGGTGGTTTGCAGAATTATTCGTATCTTTGCAAGGTAGAATAATGACTAAAAATAGCGAATATGACAGATAAAGAAAAACTGATAACAGATAATATGGGGTATGTGGTCACATTGGCACGCCAATATTCCTGCGAACTTCTTGATACAGATGACTTGGTGAGTGAAGGAACTATCGGTATTATCAAGGCGGCGGAAAAGTTTGATCCGAATCGGGGTAAGCCTTTTGTTACTTTTGCCGCACCTTATATTCGTACCACCATTGAAGCTGCTATACGTCGAGTGACTGGTGAAGTGACAGTGAAATCGACGGACGAGAGTATCCCTGCAGGGTCACGTAATAATTATACGCTACTAAATGTGTTGGAGGATAAAAACTCGCAACGGGCTGATGCCGAGATGGAACGGGAACTGTTGAAGTCAGACTTGGAGCGTTGTGTCTATATGCTCGACCAGCGCGAGGCAGCAGTCATTAAAAGGTATTTCGGATTAGGTTTTGATCGTATGACCATGGCGGAAATTGGTGGTGAACTTGGGTTGAAGCGTGAACGTGTGCGCCAAATACGCGACAAGGCTTTGCGCAAACTGCACAAAGCCTCGTCGTAGAAGATAATGCCGATGGTGGTATGGTACCATTTGGCAGACTGTCACGATCAATAGATTGTAGTGTTGTGATAGTTTCTGTTTTTCTATGGTCATTGTTGCTCCTGATGTTCGGTGGAGAGCCCCATGGCATTGGCGCGCTCCATGAGCAGACGCATCAATGGTTCACGTTCATTTTCCACCCGATTGTCGAGTACGGCATCTTTTAGGTATTGTTTGAGTGTTCCCACCTCGCGAGAGGGTTTCAGATGGAACATCTCCATGATTTCGTTGCCGTCAATTACAGGTTGTAACAACCGTTTATAATCCTTTTCTTGTAAATCGGTGAGTTTTTCACGCACCATGCGGAAATTCTCCAAAAACATTTGTTTGCGCACCTCATTCTTTGAGGTGATGTCGGCTTCGCATAGGGTCATTAGATCGTTGATGTCGTCACCGGCATCGTTGAGCAGGCGTCGAACGGCAGAATCGGTTACGATCTCATCGGCAATGGCTATGGGGCGCATGTGCAGTTCCACCATTTTCTGTACGAAACGCATCTCGCTGCCCATAGGCAATTTCAGCCGGCGGAATATCTCCGGCACCATTTTTCCACCAAGATAGTCATGGTTGTGGAAAGTCCATCCAGCCTTAGGTTCCCAACGCTTGGCACGCGTTTTTCCGATATCGTGGAGTAACGCCCCCCATCGCAACCATAGGTTATCGCTATGCTGGCAGACGTTTTCCAACACTTCCATGGTGTGGTGGAAATTGTTTTTATGAGCCCGGCCTTCTTTCTTTTCTACAATGTCGAGTGCGGAAAGTTCAGGAAGCATGCGCTGTAATAAGCCGCTACGTTGTAGGTATTCGAAGCCAATGCTTGGGTGTGGTGCCATCATGATTTTATTGAGCTCCACCTCGATACGCTCTCCGCTAACAATCTTGATGCGATCTACCATGCGTTCCAAAGCTTCAAACGTATCGTCCTCAATTTGAAAATTGAGCTGAGTGGCGAAACGAATGCAGCGCATCATACGCAAAGGATCGTCGGAGAATGTGATTTCTGGGTCGAGTGGAGTAGCAATAATGCGGTCTTCCATATCGGCAATACCGTCAAATGGATCTACCAATTCGCCGAATCGAGCGTTGTTGAGGCAGATTGCCATAGCGTTGATGGTGAAATCTCGACGATTTTGGTCATCTTCCAGCGTACCGTCTTCCACAATAGGCTTGCGTGAATCGTGGCTATAGCTCTCTTTGCGAGCTCCCACAAATTCCACTTCCATGTTTCCCATCTTTACTTGTGCTGTGCCAAAATTACGAAATACCGAGAGGTGTGCACGCCATCTGCCAGTCTTTGGGTTTTTTCCCAAATTCTTTTGCAGTTGTCGGGCCACTTCAATGCCACTGCCTACGACAACTACGTCAATGTCGTTGCTGGGGCGTTCGAGGAATATATCACGAACAAATCCGCCCACAACATAACATTCTAACCCCAGTTCGTCGGCGGAAGCACTGATTTGGCGGAATATCGGCTTATCGAGTATTTTAGCCAGTGCAGCGTCTGAATATAGCTTCATGATGGTATGTTTTTCTACTTTGTCGTGTGCAAAGGTACGCAAATTTCATCTATTTCGGCTGTTCATTGCGCATTTTTTTGTAACTTTGCACCTTAGAATGACGAAGAAACTGATTATCATACTATCCGCAGTGCTATTTATAATGGCTTGTGGCAATACCAACAACAAAGCGAAAGCATTGCTCGATGAAGCGCGTTTGGCACTTGACGAACGGCGTTACGATGATGTGCTTGCCAAGATTGACACCTTGCGCAATAGATATCCACGTGCCATTGAAGAGCGAAAACAGGCTTTACCGCTATGGCAAAAAGCAGAACTTTTGCGCACTCAAGACGAACTGGCAGTAGTTGATTCCCTGTTGACGGTGGTGGGAAGTGCATACGATGAAGTCCGTCAACTGCAAAATCAGGCCGATAAATCAGGTGATCAAGAGGCATGGAAGCGCCACAACCGCACAGCGAATCAGTTGAAAGCGCGTAAAGACTCGCTTCAGAATCGCTTCGATGTGGCATGTGCCAAAATCAAGTATATTCATAAAAAGCAGAAGGAAATATAGTAAATAGGTATTTTCCTGACGCTAATCCTTGGTGATATGGTAGGAATTTTTTAATTTTGCAATCGATTATGACAAAAGATAACCACACGACAGAGGCCCAGTTTGAACAGGTTATGAGTGAATGTCGCACCTTGTTCACCAAGAAGTTGCATGATTATGGAGCTTCATGGCGAATACTGCGCCCACAGTCGCTTACCGACCAATTGTTTATCAAGGCCAAGCGCATACGCTCCTTGGAAATTAAGAAGGAATCGCTTGTGGGCGAAGGCATACGACCAGAATTCATAGCCCTCATCAACTATGGCATTATTGGATTGATACAGCTCAGCCACGGATTTTCTGATACTGTCGATATGCAACCCGATGAAGCCCTTGCACTCTATGACAAGTATGCCGATGATGCCTTGCAACTGATGATACGTAAGAATCACGATTATGATGAGGCATGGAGATCCATGCGCGTCAGCAGTTATACCGATTTCATCCTCACCAAAATAGAACGCATCAAAGAGATAGAGAACATCGGTGGAGACACCCTTGTCAGTGAAGGCATTGATGCCAATTACATGGACATCATCAACTATGCCGTCTTTGGAGCAATCAAGTTGAGTGAATGATGGTTAGAAAAATAGCAGTAAACGTTGCCCGTTTGGTCATCGCAATGACATTTATCCTATCAGGATTTGTCAAAGCAGTAGATCCGCTGGGCACGCAATATAAGATCGCCGACTATCTCAAGGCAATGCAGCTGGGGACATTTGTACCCGATTTCCTCACACTTACTGCATCTGTACTTTTGTCGGCAGTGGAATTTGGATTGGGCATCTGTATGCTCTTTGCCATACGCCGTCGGTTGGTGTCACTACTTGTGCTTTGCATGATGATCCCCATGACGGCATTAACACTATGGTTGGCAGTGGCCAACCCTGTCACCGATTGTGGGTGTTTCGGCGATGCTGTCACCCTCACCAATTGGCAGACATTGATGAAAAATGTGGTGCTCCTGGGTTGTGCCGCTATCGTGAGATACAGGCCGCTCGATATGATGCGCTTTGTATCGAAGACCAATCAATGGATTGTGACCAACTATTCGATGCTCTTCATCTTTGCCGTATCGGCATGGTCGCTATATGATTTGCCACAATTTGACTTTCGTCCTTATCATGTAGGAACCAATATCTTGAAAGGAATGGAGATTCCTGAAGGTGCTGAAATGCCAACCTTCGAAACGACATACCTGATGGAGAAAGACGGTAAGAGACAGACATTCGATATTGACCACTATCCTGATTCTACCTGGACTCTTATCGAGGCCAATACTCGACAACTGACCAAGGGATATGAACCGCCTATCCACGATTTCTATATCAATGACATAAAAACAGGAGAAGACATCACCATGCAACTGTTGGAACAGAAGGGATACCTATTCCTGCTGGTGACACCACATCTTGGGAGTGCAGACGATAGCCAGTTTGACCGCATCAACGAACTCTATGAATATTCGCGCGATCATGGTTACCGCTTCTATGGACTCACCGCAAGCGATGAAAAAGCCATAGGGCAATGGCGCGACATGACAGGGGCTGAATACACTTTTTGTCAATCAGACGAAACGGTGTTGAAGACCATCATACGTAGTAACCCAGGACTATTGTTGCTGAAAGACGGAACAATCGTGCGCAAATGGAGTCATAACAATCTGCCACAACTCGATGAAGAACAGGCAAACAAGTCTTTGGAGCAGTTGGAGATAGGGCATCTGCCAAAAGATACCACTCCAAGAAAGATACTTGATATCGTATTGTGGTATATGTTGCCCCTCTTCCTATTGACCATAGCAGACCGACTCTGGGCTTGGTCGAAATGGATGAAACGCAAAGAAGAAACAAACAAGATATTTAAACTCTTAAGAAAAAAGAAAATGAGAAAGAAAATTGTAGCAGGAAACTGGAAAATGAACCTGAACCTGCAAGACGGTGTGGCTTTGGCCAAAGAACTCAACGAGGCACTTGCTGCCGACAAACCCAATTGCGGTGTTATCATCTGCACACCATTCATCCATCTGGCTTCTGTAGCTCAGGTGCTTGATGCCAATGTTATTGGCCTCGGTGCAGAAAACTGCGCTGACAAGGAGAAGGGTGCTTATACCGGTGAGGTTAGCGCTGAAATGGTTAAGAGCACTGGTGCACAGTATGTTATTTTGGGTCACTCAGAGCGTCGCCAGTATTACAGCGAGACTCCAGAGATCCTGAAAGAGAAGGTGCTGCTCGCACTGAAGAACGGTCTGAAGGTTATCTTCTGTATCGGTGAAACTCTCGAAGAGCGTGAGGCTAACAAGCAGAACGAAGTGGTGAAGGCAGAACTCGAAGGAAGCGTATTCAACCTCAGCGAGGAAGAATTCCGCAACATCGTTATCGCTTACGAGCCAATTTGGGCTATTGGTACCGGTAAAACCGCTACCGCAGAGCAGGCAGAAGAAATCCATGCCTATATTCGCTCTATCGTAGCAGAGAAGTATGGTGCAACTGTAGCTGATGACACAACCATCCTTTACGGTGGTAGCTGCAAAGCCAGCAACGCTCCTGAACTCTTTGCAAAGCCCGACATCGACGGTGGTCTTATCGGAGGTGCTTCACTGAAATGTGCAGACTTCAAGGGCATCATCGACGCTTGGAAGAAATAAGACTCAAACCAATCGGACTCAAGATGAAGCATCAGACTCTTCGTCGTGACCGTTGGATAGTCACCATGATTCTGTGTATCGGCATGGCAACCCATGCCGGTGCACAGTCTTTTACACAACGCATCCAGAAGAAAGTGGATGGTCAGGGTACTGTTACCATTCATCATAGTCAGGAGATAGACCGACTGGTCAATGTGCAACCCACATCCCCCAGCAGTACTACTGCAACTAAAACTTCTACGGATAAGGCTGTGTCAAGTGGCAAATCCAATACTCCGACACCAGCAGGTACCGACAAAAACAGCGGCAACCCTTCTGCTGCTAATTCCATCACAGCGAAAGTTAATGCGCTGGAGAATAGCAGTGAAGCAGAGGTCGATATGTCTAAAAAGGTGATGCGTAATGCCCATAAAGTCATGGGCTATCGTGTACAGGCCTTTGCCGGTGGCAACTCGCGTCAAGATCGTCAGAATGCCGAACGCACCCGCAACGCTATCAAAGCTCACTATCCTCATGTACCTGTCTATGTGCATTTCTATTCTCCTAGATGGATTTGTCGTGTCGGCAACTACCGTACATACGAGGAAGCGCACCATATGTTGGTCAACCTGCAACGGCTTGGCTATAAGCAGGCATCCATTGTGAAAGGAAAAATAACCGTACAGTATTAAATGAATTCAGAAATAGAACATAGAGAAGAACTTGACCAGTTGGCCGAACACTACCATGAAGTGTTGTCGCTACTGGGCGAAGATCCCGAACGAGAGGGATTGCTTAAGACCCCCATGCGTGTGGCAAAGGCTATGCAGGTATTGACACGTGGCTACAAAATGGACGCTCATAAAGTGCTGACCGATGCACTTTTCAAGGAAGATTATAGTCAGATGGTCATTGTCAAGGACATCGATTTCTTTTCATTGTGTGAACACCACATGTTGCCTTTCTATGGCAAAGCGCATGTGGCGTATATTCCCAATGGATATATTACTGGCCTTTCGAAGATTGCCCGTGTGGTAGATATCTATAGTCATCGCCTTCAAGTGCAAGAGCGTATGACCTTGCAAATTAAGGAATGTATCGAACAGACCTTGCATCCGCTTGGTGTGATGGTTGTGGTCGAGGCTCAGCACATGTGTATGCAGATGCGTGGTGTAGAGAAAATAAACTCTATCACTACCACGAGCGACTTCAGTGGTGCCTTCAACCAGGCCAAAACTCGCCAAGAATTCATGAACCTCATCCATAATAAGTAACTCCTATCATTCATAAAACTAATAAACATACATCCATGGCAGCCAATCAGAAAGAATCATACAAGACTAATCAGAACCTTCTGCAAGAGTTCTATCACAGTTGTTTCGGCAAGATTATAATCCTGTTGCTGATGATGGCACTGTTGCTGTTTGTGGCATTGATTACCCGTCCTACAAAGCAGCAGATGCTCGATGAGATGGAAGACAACATTCGCGAATGCCTCCAGGAAAACGATAGCATCAAGGCAGATGGCGTTGATGATGTTGTCAACAACTTCTGCAACATCTTCACAACTGCTGATGAGTTAGCCTCCGACAGTGATGTCGTTGCTGCTTACAAGAAATTTAATCGTTTGGAAGTGTATCAGCATCCGTTCTATTCTACCGCACACATTATTAATAATATTCATCCCAGTGGCGTCCGTGTCGGTATCGGTGTGTTTGGTGTTGTCATTCCTACGGTGAGTTATAAGGATTTGATACTATTTGTCAGTCCAATCAAGAACTACAACAAGACACATATTGTCACTCCACCGGTTATTACCGATGATGACTTGGGTGAGAATCCCAATGTGCAGGAATACCACTATTTGGGTGATCCTGATCAGTAATCGTCAACAGAAGCGACCTTGTCATAGTGTCGCACGATGTATATATTCATTTATTCCCTGTTGCACCTATGGCGTGACAGGGATATTTTTATCCCCACCATCATCTGTTGTTTTGGGTATTTGAAAACTACTTTTAGACCTAATGACCAATTTTGGATAAAATGTGTAACATAAGACAAAGAGTGCATGTGGAATATTTGCTATCTTTGCAAACGAAAGCCGTTGGGTTGACTGCTGACTGTATGAAGAAATCTACTGTTCGTTAGTCATGGAACGGCAGATAGTGATACTAATTCAAACCTAAAATACCAATAATGATGAAAAGACTCAAACTTATTATCAGTATGCTGCTGTTGATGACGTTGTATGTCAGTGCATCGTCAGCAGACCAGACGGTCTTATCGGCTGGAGTAGATCCTAATTTTCAAATCTATCTCTGCTTGGGACAGTCAAACATGGAAGGCAATGCCACTCCTGAGGCATGTGACCGTGTAGGTGTAAATCCCCGCTTTGTGTCGATGAATGTATTTGACGATGAAAAGGCTGGATGGCACAAATTCCAATGGCGCACAGCTGTTCCGCCATTGGTAGCACCTCAGACCGGTCTTACTCCTGCCGATTACTTCGGTCGTCGCATGGTGGATTTTCTGCCCGAAGAAGTCAGGGTGGGTGTGGTAATGGCAGCTGTTGGCGGCGCCAGCATCGACCTGTTTGACAAGCGCCTCTATAGCGATTACCTCAAGAAACAGCCCGATTGGATGAAAAACTTTGCTCGCCGCTATGATGGCAACCCTTATGCTTGCTTGATAGCAGCCGCTCGTGAGGCCATGAAGCAAGGTGTCATTAAGGGAATACTCTTCCATCAGGGTGAGACCAATACTGCCGATCCAACATGGCCAGCACGTGTAAAAACGGTCTATGATGATATTCTTGCCGATCTCGGCCTGCAAGCAGTCGACGTCCCATTGCTGATGGGCGAGGTGGTTCAGACCGATCAGGGAGGACACTGTGGTTCACACAATGCTATCATAGATGATATTGCCAAGACCATACCAACCGCTCATGTGATATCGTCGAAGGATTGCCCTCAGCGTGGCGATGGACTGCATTTCACCGCGGAAGGCTATCGAATCCTTGGTAAACGCTATGCCGATGTAATGCTTCAACTATTGGGTGCCCCCAAGCAGATGCATGCTTCTGCCAAAAAAGGTAGTTTGGCAGAAAATGCTATTGAAGGCAACGAATTTCCTCGCATTGATGCCCAGCATCGTGCTTATTTCCGTCTGCATGCTCCCGAAGCACGTGATGTGAAGGTGGATATCTGTGGCAAGAAATATCCCATGTTGCGCGATTCCAACGGCGAATGGTATGGAGTGACCGATCCGTTGGTTGTTGGTTTCCACTATTATGTCTTCAATGTAGATGGTGTCTCGGTTACTGATCCTGCTTGTGATACTTATTTCGGATGCCACCGTCTGATGAGCGGTTTGGATGTTCCTGAAGGTGACGAGGGTAACTATTACCATCCCCAACAGGGCGTGGCACAGGGACAAGTACGCTCTTGCACTTATTTTGCAGCTTCGCAAGGCAAGTTCCGTCGCGCCATGGTATATACGCCAGCCGAATACGAACGTAATAAGAGCAAGCGCTATCCTGTGCTCTATCTGCAGCATGGCATGGGTGAAGATGAAACCGGATGGAGTCATCAAGGCCACATGAACCATATTCTCGACAATCTGATAGCTACTGGCGAGTGTGTGCCAATGATAGTTGTTATGGAGAGTGGCGATGTGAAAGCGCCCTTCGTACCTAAGCGTGGAGCGACTCCTGATGCGTCGCGCAACGGTTATGGTGCATCGTTCTATCAGGTTCTCAACGACGACCTCATCCCGATGATAGACAAGACCTTCCGTACTAAAACCGATCGCGAAAGTCGTGCAATGGCAGGACTGTCTTGGGGCGGATTCCAAAGTTTCAATACCGTATTGACCCATCTCGACCGGTTTGCATATCTTGGAACCTTTAGTGGTGCCATATTCGGTGTTGATGTAAAGACCTGTCACAACGGTGTGTTTGCCGATGCTGACCGCTTCAACAAGCAGATGAAGTATATGTTCATGGGTTGCGGTACGGAGGAAAACTTCGGTACAGACAAGATGGTCAACGACCTGAAGGCCCTTGGCATCAATGTTACTTATTATGAGTCGAAGGGTACTGCCCACGAATGGCTCACCTGGCGTCGTTGTCTTCGCCAGTTTGTTCCACACCTTTTTTAAAAATAAAACGATGAAATCAAACAACAACATTCTTTTTCTCGCCATAGCTTTGGCATCCTCTACTGCAGCCTTGGCACAGAATCCTATTATTCAAACCCAGCTGACTACCGATCCAGCGCCTTTGGTGTGTGGTGACCGCATCTATGTATATACCGGCCACGATGAAGACCATGCCGATTTCTTCTGGATGAATGAATGGCGTGTGTATTCTTCAACCGATATGGTCAACTGGACTGACCATGGTTCACCACTCAATCAATCGTCATTTGCTTGGGCTGACGACAGGGCATGGGCAGCACAGGCAATCGAGCGCAATGGAAAGTATTATTGGTATGTCTGTGCCCACTCCAAAATAACCGGTGGCATGGCTATCGGTGTGGCTGTAGGCGACACACCGACAGGTCCTTTCCGTGATGCCTTAGGCAAACCATTATTCGATAACGGTTCGTGGGACAATATAGACCCCACGGTTTTGATAGATACCGATGGTCAGGCATACCTCTATTGGGGCAATCCGCATCTCTACTGTGCCCGTCTTAACGATGATATGATATCTATCCGTGGCGAAGTGGAACGCATCGAACAGCGTGTTGAAGGCTTCGGCGCTCCCGATATGGAAAAGCGCGACAAAAATGTAAAATACAAAGATTGCTATACTGAAGGTCCATGGATTAGTAAGCGTGGCAACAACTATTACATGCTCTATGCCGCAGGTGGAGTGCCCGAACATATTGCTTATTCTATGAGCAAGACGCCTACAGGACCTTGGAAATACATGGGCAACATCATGCCACTGCAGGACACAGGTTCGTTCACCAACCATTGTGGTGTAGCTGATTTCAAGGGACATTCCTATTTCTTCTATCATACCGGCAAGTTGGGAGGTGGCTTTGGTCGCAGCGTAGCAGTTGAAGAGTTTACCTATCAACCAGATGGAACATTCCCTATCATCAATGCTACAGCCGAAGGAGTGCGTCCTATAGGTACCCTCTGCCCATACAATCGTGTGGAAGCAGAGACTATGGCATGGTCGAAGGGCGTTAGGTCAGAGTGGAATGAAGATACCGGTGTGTATCTTTCAGATATTCATAACGGCGATTATATCAAAGTGCGTGAAGTGGATTTCGGTCAGCAACAACCGTTGCGTTTCGAAGCTCGTGTGGCAAG
>SAMEA104315430__coassemble_1028_pt1 | contig 9991 bp, 9 predicted proteins | sample SAMEA104315430__metabat2_low_PE_023 | metagenome-assembled genome bin SAMEA104315430 (sample SAMEA104315430) | gut metagenome | biome: Monkey gut; feature: monkey-associated habitat; material: faeces | place: China | collected 2013
AAAGGATTTCTCTTTGCCGTACGACACAGAGAAATCCTAATGACCGATTTGGGTTAAAACAAAACACGCACACATACATACGAAACAATTCATATTCTATCGTAGGTATGTAAATTATGGTTCTTTCCAAATTCAATCTTTTCACGAATATTTCAAGAAAATATAGTACCTTTGCAGAGTAATAATATGATTTTTTAAAACTAAAAACTATGGAAGGGTATATTCAAACTGTATCAGATGGAAAAATAAAACGCTATGTGCAATTCTTAGAAATTAACGATGATCCGGAATTGATTATGCAATATCGCAAATGGCACTCGCAAGAATACAATTGGAAAGAAGTGCGCGATGGCATCAGAGCGGTGGGCATCCTCGAAATGGAAATATATCTCTTGGGCTATAAGCTTGTAATGATTGTTGACGCTCCTGCCGATTTCAAATGGAACGATGCCATGAATCGTCTTGCCTCACTGCCACGACAAGCTGAATGGGAGGCGTTCGTTTCAAAATTTCAAGGATGTAGCTCTGAGGCTCGAAGCGATGAAAAATGGCAACCGATGGAACGTATTTTCAAACTTTACGAATAATCGGCAACATAAACTGTAGTTCTGGGATGCTGAGAAGTATGCTCCTTTGGCAGTAATTTACCGAGATACAGGTATGGTACATAGAAACTGACCATACAAGGCTAAAAAAGCACGTGATTGTGTCGAACTTGAAAAAAATACATTATCTTTGCAGATAATTTGCAACAGTTCTGTTGCACCAAAGAAACAAACGATAATATGGAAGCAGAAAACAAATCATTTCAAGAAGTAAACGAAGGCTACACCATGCTTGAGGCTGTCAACGAGGCTAAACGCTGCCTGCACTGCAAAGTGCCCCAATGCAAGAAAGGGTGTCCTATAAGTCATGATATTCCTGACTGGATTCACGAGTTGTCGATGGGTAACCTCGGCAATGCCATGAACATCATCAACAACAAGAGTAATCTGCCTGCCGTTTGCGGTCGGGTGTGTCCTCACGAAAAGCAATGTGAAGGACACTGTGTGCTCAACAAGAGGGGCGAAGGCATTCGCGTGGGCAAACTGGAGAGGTTTATTGCCGACTTCGACGGCAATATGGGTCTTATCCGCGAGAACCTGTTGCCAAAGACGAGAGGGAAGATAGCCGTTATCGGTTCCGGCCCTGCCGGACTGACCATTGCCGGCGACATGGCCCGACAGGGCTTCAATGTTGAAATCTTTGAGATGGAACCGGAACCGGGAGGGGTGCTGATGTTTGGCATTCCAGAATATCGCCTGCCAAAGGAAATCGTACGCCGTGAGATTAAGAAGATTGAAGAGTTGGGGGTGGTGTTCCATTGCAACACCACCGTAGGCAAGGGAGATCTGACCATCGAGAAACTCTTTGAAATGGGCTATGATGCCATTTTCATGGGCACAGGAACAGGCGTACCGAAGAAGCTCCACATCCCAGGCTGCAATCTTAAGGGTGTGCGCCAAGCTATATGGTTCTTGCGTCGTGTCAGCCTCTATAACGAGGGCAACCTTAGTCGAGACGAAATAGTGGTACATGAAGGCAACCGCGTATTTGTAATAGGTTGCGGAAACACAGCCATGGATGCCGCCAGAACGGCAGTACGCATAGGAGCAAGCCATGTGGAAGTAGTTTATCACCGTACCGTCAACGAGATGAGTGCTCTCCGCTCAGAGTATGAAGATGCCGTGGAGGAAGGTGTGAAATTCAGTTGGCAGTCGAGCATCGTGGAGATTCACGATGATAATGGAACACTCAACGAGGTGGTAATCGAATCCAACGGCGAGCGCCGTACCGAGAAGGCCGATTTCGTCATCATGGCAGTAGGGTCTGCGCCGGCAAGCAGAATTGTATCTACCACCACAGGTATAGACGTAGATGACCGTGGCTACGTCTTGACTCGTGAAAAGCCATACGGCATGACTACCCGTAAAGGTGTGTTTGCAGGTGGCGACGTAGTAAACCGTCCATCAACCGTTGTTCTCGCCATGCACGACGCAAAACGTGTAGCCGAAGGCATGGCACAATATGTTGACGCTGTAAAACTCATAGAGGCTGCAAACGAAAAGGGCGAGATTAAGAAGCCTGAGCTTTAAGATGTCTTTCAAGATTAGAGTAATATCATACTCCAAGAACCGCTTCTATGGATTCTTGGAGTATTTTTTCAGATTTGATATTTTGATCACAGCCTTATCCCATACTTCACCATTCTTTCGCTAAGCATCTCCTTGGGCATAAATACCATCAAAGCATCTGTAATGGTATTGAGCATTTGTTCGCGGATATAGTTTTCTTTAATATACAAAGAAACACGCCGCTGAGAGAGATAGTTGCCCTCTATCGGACGCACATTCTTACGTTGCTGCCCATTAAGAAACGGCAGATGCATCTCTGGAATGATGGTGAAGCCTCCATTCTCATCCACAATATGTACCAACGTGGTGATGCTACCTGCTTCATAGATATGATTGCCCTTATTCCGAGCCTTGCAGAAGGAGAAAGCACTATCACGCAAACACTGTGCATCCTTCATAACCCACATATTCTCGTGTTCCAGATTTTCTGGGTTGAAAACTGGCAGTTTCCGCCAGCAGCTTTCAGCAAGATAGACCATAAATTTCTCGGTATAGAGAGGTATTTCAAGGATTCCCTCACCCACATTGTCCGAAATAGCAATACCGGCATCCAGTTCACCGCGTAAGAGCGATTCGAACATGAAATTCGCCTTCATTTCCTGAATCGACAATTCAACAGCAGGAAACAGTTCCCGATAGTGCTTGATAAATTTAGGCAGAATATATGGCGCAATAGCAGGACCTACCGCAAGAGCAAACCTCCCCTCTATTCTCCCCTTGTCTTCGTTGACGATTTCTCCAATTCGTTCAACTTCGTTCAATGCCTTTCCTGCCTGCTGGATAATCTTTACGCCAACAGTTGTCGGGACTACAGATTTGTTAGAGCGTTCAAAGATACGCACATCCAGTTCCTCTTCAAGTTTCTGAAGCATGGCACTTAGCGTAGGCTGCGACACATTACACGATTCAGCCGCCTTCGCAAAATTGCGAAAGCGGTTGACTGCTATGATATATCTAAGTTGTTGTATATTCATCACACTATTATATAAAGAGGTTTACATTGGCCTGGTCGGCGCGTTCCATATAACTGGCAACACCTCCTATGGTGACATTGTCAAGCAATTCCTCACGTTTCACTCCCATGATGTCCATCGACATCTGACAAGCAATAAACTCCACACCGTTGTCGATAGCTTGCTGCCGAAGCGATTCTAGCGAATCAACACCTTTCTTTTCCATCAGATACCGCATCATCTTGGCACCTATTCCCATCATGTTCATTTTCGAGAGTGCCAACTTTGAGGTGTCGGCAGGCAGCATCCAACTAAACATCCGTCCGAAGATATCCTTCTTCACCCTGGGCTTATGGGCTTTTTTGATGGCATTAAGTCCCCAAAAGGTAAAAAAGACACTCACTTTCTTTCCTGTTGCTGCAGCGCCGTTGGCAAGTACAAATGTGGCAAGCGTTTTGTCTAAGTCATCGCTAAAGAGAATCAAGGTCTTACCCATATCACGGGAGGGCTCTTTGGTGGTTTCTATTACACACGGAGTGGCCTTTTCTATTATGGCTATATAGACACCGGATTCGGACCTCTTACCCAGAAATTTATTGCCTGTTGTACGACACCAAGCCTCAGCATCACGTGGAAAGGCGGCGTCCGTGGCACGTACCTCCAACTGTTGTCCTGCTTTCAGTCGGTCCATCGCCTGCTTCATCTTCATGATAGGTCCCGGACATTGAATACCACACGCATCAACCTTTACGACGGAACAACCGACAGCACACGATGAGTTCGCTGTACGTTCTTCTGCTACTTCAGAGCTCATCTTGTCTGTTTCATCAAATCCATTTGGCGTTTCAATTGTAGCAGTTGCCGCCTTATAGGTTTTCAAACCGCCTATCAGATTGCAAACAACCTTATAACCATTAGCCTTGAGGATATTGGAAGCCAAATAGCCGCGTAATCCTACCCCACAAAACAACCATACAGGTCGGTCGTTAGGAATTTCAGAGAGTCTTTCTCTCATATCGTCCAAAGGAATATTGATGGCCCCGGAGATTGTTCCCAACGCATACTCGTCTGGAGTACGCACATCAACTAATGTAACCTTTGTGATGTCTGCCTCTTTCAACTCGCGCCAATAGAGTGGTGTCATTTTATCGGTCAGAATATTACCAGCTACATAGCCAGAAATGACAACAGGATCTTTTGCCGACGAGAATGGCGGAGCGTAAGCATGCTCCAAGCGAGTGAGTTCTTTTACAGTTGCACCATTCTTGATAGCCATTGCATACTCGTCGATGCGCTTATCCACGCCATCATATCCAACAATCTGAGCACCATAGAGTTTTCCATTTTCAGGCGAGAAGGTAATCTTGATATCCATCTGCAGACTGCCTGGATAATAACCGGCATGTGCACCATTATGAATGGTGGCAGAGAGATAAGGAATATCCATCTGTTTGAGTCGTTTGGCAGGAAGGCCGGTTGATGCAACGGTAAGATCGAATACTTTGGCGATGGCAGTTCCGATAGCACCTTCATATTTCTCTTTATTACCCCAAACCATATTGTCAGCAACAATACGCGCCTGACGGTTGGCTGGTCCTGCAAGGAAGTTAAGCCATGGCTTACCAGTAATAGGGTGTGGAAACTCTATTGCGTCACCCACGGCATAGATATTCTCGTCAGAAGTCTGAAGGTATTCATCAACCCAGATTCCCCGCATTTCACCCAACCTCAATCCCGCAGCTTGAGCTAGACGTGTTTCAGCACGCACACCGATACTCAAGAGCACCATATCAGCCTTGAGACGAATGCCAGACTTGAAATGTACCGTCAGTTCTTCACCCTCACGCGAGAATCCTTCAACGGCCTGTTTCAGATATAGTTTCACATTCTGTTGTTGTAAGTGATCATGTACCAGCGACGCCATGGAATAGTCAATAGGTGACATCACCTGATCAGCCATTTCCACTACCGCTACTTGGGCACCTGCATGTTTCAGGTTTTCCGCCATCTCCAGTCCGATAAAACCACCTCCTACAATAACAGCACGCTTCACTTGATGGCTGTTCATATACACCTTGATACGGTCGGTATCGTTGACATTTCTCAAAGTGAAGATGCCTTCACTATCTATACCTTGCAAAGGTGGTACAACGGGCGACGCTCCTGGAGAGAGCAATAGTTTGTCGTATGTCTCGGTATAGTCTTTTCCTTCAGCTGTATGTACTGTAACCTGTTTTGCAACAGTATCTATTGCAGTTACCTCGCTCAACGTACGTACGTCGATATTGAAACGTTTTCCGAATGTCTCAGGAGTCTGTACAAACAAACGGTCGCGCTCATCAATCACGCCTCCTATATAATATGGCAGTCCACAGTTGGCATAGGAGATATATGCTCCTTTGTCGAAAAGGATGATTTCTGCATCTTCCGTCATACGGCGGATGCGTGCTGCAGCAGTCGCGCCCCCTGCCACTCCACCTACTATAATGTATTTTTTCTTGTTTGCTGTCATAATCAAAAGTGTTTTAGTTTATTGAAACTGTGCAATCACTCGTTTAAGTTCGCTAGATGACATGGTCCCGCTCTGTCGCCATTTCATCTCTCCCTCTTTGAAGATCATAAGCGTAGGAACCGACTGAATGCGCATCTGCATGGCAACGGCTTCATGCTTATCCACATCTACTTTGACGATGCGAATGCTGTCGCCTAATTCTTTCTTGAGCTGTTCCAATACGGGGTGCATCATTCTGCAAGGACCGCACCATGTTGCGTAAAAATCCACCAGGGTCAACTGACTACTTTGGATGATGTCTGAAAGTTTTTCCATATCTTTATTGTTTTATTTGTTTTCGATTTGATGTTGCAAAGATAGGCAATCTTTTATAGATAAACAAACTTATACATCTATATCACGATAGACAACAACTATCAACGCTCAAAAAAAAAACACAAATATGATTGTCGTTATGAATAATATATTTATCTTTGTACGCAAATGGCATTTGTATTACCATTGCCAAGAAATAACAATCTAAAAAAAAACATACCATTATGACTATCGGAGACAAAATACCGGAGGTGCTTGGCAGAGACCAAGACGGACGTGAGATTAAGGCAAGTGACTATCGTGGCCGCAAAATTGTGCTTTACAGTTACCCCAAAGCCAATACCAGCGGATGTACCGCCGAAGCCTGTTCCTTGCAGTCGCACAAGGCGGAGCTGGCGGCAGCCGGTTACGAGATTATCGGCGTGAGCAAAGATAAACAAGCCTTGCAGAAAAAGTTTGCTGATACCCAAGGGTTACAGTTTCCACTTATTGCCGATACAGAGACCACCTTATTGCAGGAACTCGGTTGTTGGGGCGAGAAGGTTGCTTGTGGCAGAAAGACCATCGGCATTCTCCGCACCACTTACCTCGTAAATGAAGAAGGCGTTATCGAGAAAATCTTCACTCCAAAGGAAATCAAAACCAAAATCCATGCTGAGCAGATCTTGGACTACATCAACAAATAACAATTTGTATTCAAGTCCAACATAGTTAGGAAGAATAAAACCGAACACTCTCCATGGCTCGCATATTCATAGCAATACGTTTCGACGATGAGTTAAAAAAGACTCTTGTCGCCTTACAACAGACATTAAAGGCGAAAGGAGTTTTAGGAAACTATTGTTCGTATGGTAATCTCCACATGACGCTTGCATTCATAGGTGAAAGCGTTTTCGTTAAGCCAAAGGAGCAGAATAAAGCTGGCTTTGATTCTGCCAAAGAGAAATGCCAAAAGACAAAGTCCATGGATGTACTGCCTGAAATTCACAAAGCCGTGAGCGAAGTGGAGTTTGAACCTTTCACTATGACCTTAGGCAAACTTGGAACATTTTCTACAAAAAACGGGGTTATCTGGTGTGGCATAAAGGAGAGCGAACCAATCACAGCTATTGCCAATAAGCTGCGCGAACGTCTCTCTGCAAATGGCATATCTTATAGTTCCCTGGCTTTTTTCCCACATATTTCCTTGGTTCAACATCCCACACAAATCATAACTGACATAAAGGTTCCCGAAGTCTCTATAAAGGTAGAAAGAATCTTCGTCATGAAATCCGAGCGTATCAATGGTGAACTCATATACTCAGAACTATGAGACGTCGAATCGTAAGTATTGCATAAGAAATTATAATCATGAACATACATCAGATAACATTCAGCCCTACTGGAGGTACACGTCGGGTGAGCGAACTCCTATGCCAGGGATTTGCCGACAATAGTTCTTTTACAGAACTCTGTACAAAGGAAGATAATTTGAAATACCCAATTGTCGCAGCAGATGATTTGGCAGTAATATCCATGCCTGTATATGCAGGGCGAGTGCCTGCTTTAGCGGTAGAAAGACTAAAAGGCATCAAGGCAAATGGAGCCCGATGTGTGATTGTTGCCGTCTATGGCAATAGGGCCTACGAGGATGCCTTGGTGGAAATGCAAGACGTGGCAAGAGCAATGGGCTTCCAAGTAATAGCAGGTGTCGCCGCTATTGCCGAACATAGCATTTGCAGAATGTATGGCGCAGGAAGGCCTGACGAGGAAGATGCAAAAGAACTGACTTCGTTTGGTACAGACATCATTAAAAAGGTGAAGAATGGTCAAACCTGCGATTCCCTTATGTTGCCTGGCAATCGGCCCTACAAGCAAGGATGCAATGGCCCCTACCCTGTTGCCGACGACGCCTGTACAGAATGTGGAACTTGTGCTGGCGAATGTCCGTCTGGCGCTATTTCCGTTGACAATCCAAAAGGCAACAATCAAGAGCTCTGTATCGGCTGCATGCGTTGTGTTTCCGTTTGTCCTGCCCATGCAAGAGGGATTGGCGAGCGTCTAAACCAATTGACTGCATTTCTTGCCCCGCTTTGTTGCGAAAGGAAGAAAAACGAATTGTTCATTTAATGACATTCAGCTTTCGTAAGATTTATATAAGGATTTTGTCGTCTTTTACCTTCGGGATGCGTTAATTCTACATCATCGATTTCAGTTTACAACCTTTTTTTCGTAACTTTGCAACTTTGTTGATGACAAACTGCATCAGCACACGACCGCAAACAGACCCGATATTCTGTTTTTGCAGCGTTTTTCACTATAACCACAAGAAAGAAATATGATTACTGTTGATGGATTGACCGTCGAATTTGGCGGCACCACCCTATTCAAAGACATCTCCTTCCAAATCAACGAGAAGGACCGTATTGCCCTGATGGGAAAAAATGGCGCAGGAAAGAGTACTCTGCTCAAAATTATTGCCGGGGTACGCACAGCAACAAGAGGTACCGTTTCGGCACCAAAAGACTGCGTCATTGCCTATCTACCACAGCATCTGATGACTGAAGACGGACGAACCGTGTTTGACGAAACCTGTCAGGCATTTGCTCATCTTCATGAGATTCAGGCGGAAATAGACCGCATCAATAACGAACTCACTACACGTACTGACTACGAGAGTGACGAATACATGCAACTCATCGAGAAGGTTTCGACACTATCAGAAAAGTTCTACGCCATAGATATGAGCCACTTTGAAGAGGATGTGGAGAAAACACTCCTCGGTCTTGGATTCGAGCGTTCTGACTTCAACCGCCCTACCAGCGAGTTCTCCGGAGGCTGGCGTATGCGCATCGAACTGGCAAAACTGTTGCTCAAATCGCCAGACGTTCTTCTCCTTGACGAGCCTACCAACCACCTCGACATAGAATCTATCGGCTGGCTTGAAGACTTTATTTGCAATAGTTCTAAAGCGGTGATTGTCATCAGCCACGACCGCAAATTCGTGGACAACATCACCACCCGAACCATTGAGGTGACCATGGGACGCATCTATGACTACAAAGCTACTTACAGCCACTATCTGGAACTGCGTAAAGAGCGCCGCGAACAGCAAATGAAGAAATATGAGGAACAGCAGAAAATGATTGCCGAGACCAAAGACTTCATCGAACGTTTCAAAGGTACCTATTCCAAAACCTTCCAAGTGCAGAGTCGGGTAAAGATGCTTGAAAAACTGGAACTCATCGAAGTGGATGAAGAAGACACCAGCCATCTGCGCCTGAAATTCCCACCAAGTCCTCGAAGCGGCGCCTACCCTGTACAAATGAGCGATGTAGCCATGGCGTTCGACGACAAAAAGGTTTTCAGCGGAGTGAACCTTACCGTGGAACGTGGCGACAAGATTGCTTTCGTGGGGCGAAACGGAGAGGGTAAATCAACATTGGTGAAGTGCATCATGGGGCAACTGAAAAATGAAGGGAAACTTCAGCTCGGCCACAACGTACAGATTGGCTATTTCGCCCAAAACCAAGCATCGCTACTCGATGGTGAACTTACCGTTTTCCAGACTATTGACGATGTGGCTAAAGGTGAAATACGCAACAAGATAAGAGACCTCCTCGGCGCCTTTATGTTTGGCGGAGAAGATTCTACCAAGAAAGTAAAAGTGCTCTCAGGTGGAGAACGCACACGTCTTGCCATCCTCAAACTCTTGTTGGAACCCGTCAACCTGCTAATCCTCGACGAGCCCACCAACCACCTTGACCTCAAGACCAAAGATGTGCTCAAGCAAGCACTTCAAGACTTTGATGGCACACTCATCGTTGTCAGCCACGACCGAGACTTCCTTGATGGCCTTGTCAGCAAAGTCTATGAATTCGGTCACGGTCGCGTACGCGAACACTTATGTGGCATCTATGAGTTCCTTGAGTCCAAAAAGATGGAAAGTTTGCAGGAATTGGAAAAGAAACAATAGCGCATTATGCAAAGCAATAATCATTTATCAGGCAACGTCTTTACAAACCTCATTTCACGCAAAATGCGCCCCTGACGTTTTC
>SAMEA104315430__coassemble_1084_pt1 | contig 9704 bp, 8 predicted proteins | sample SAMEA104315430__metabat2_low_PE_023 | metagenome-assembled genome bin SAMEA104315430 (sample SAMEA104315430) | gut metagenome | biome: Monkey gut; feature: monkey-associated habitat; material: faeces | place: China | collected 2013
TGATAGTCACGTGGTTTGCCCGTCATTTCCAATACCGAGAGAATATTGTCCTCTACCGACATCTTGCGAAACACAGATGCCTCCTGTGCCAAATAGCCGATACCGGCACGGGCACGCTTATAGACAGGATAGTCTGTCACCTCCTCGTCGCCGAGATAGATGTGTCCGCCATTGGGAACAACCAATCCGGTTGTCATATAGAACGATGTGGTTTTGCCGGCTCCGTTAGGGCCCAACAGTCCTACAATTTCACCTTGTTTCACATCGAAACTCACATCGCTCACCACGGTGCGCTTACCATATTGTTTGACCAGACCCTCGGTGCGCAACACCAACTGTTCCGGCTTATTGTTCGTAATTTCGTCCATTGCCATGTATCTTTTCGTATGCAAAGGTAGTGTAAACTGCGTGAATTTCAAAGAAAAACTTGTTTTTTCTCTCAGTTTACACTACCTTTGCATTCAATTAAGCATATTATCCTATGAAACTGTTACACAACTGGCTGACACATTTCGGCCAATTCATCATATTGATGGGACGCACTTTTTCGCGTCCAGAGCGGATGCGTATGTTCTTCAAGGAATATACGAAAGAGATGGCGCAACTGGGCATCAACTCCATCGGCATCGTACTGCTGATATCTTTCTTCATCGGAGCTGTCATCTGTATTCAGATGAAACTCAACATCCAGAGTCCATGGATGCCCCGATGGGTCAGCGGCTACACCACTCGTGAGATTATGTTGCTGGAGTTCTCATCAAGTATCATGTGTCTGATACTGGCGGGAAAAGTCGGATCAAACATCGCATCGGAGATTGGCACGATGCGCGTCACCCAACAGATTGACGCACTCGACATCATGGGTGTAAACTCAGCATGCTACCTCATCCTGCCCAAGATCCTCGGCATGGTAACCATCATGCCGCTATTGGTCATCTTCTCATCAGCAATGGGTATCATAGGTGCTTACGGTACAGCATACATAGCCCACATACTCCCACCCGACGACCTCACACTGGGACTGCAACACGATTTCCAACCATGGTTCGTATGGATGAGCATCATCAAGAGCTTGTTCTTCGCCTTCATCATATCGGCAGTACCCTCCTATTTCGGCTACAACGTAGAAGGCGGTTCGGTCAATGTGGGTAAAGCCTCAACAGACGCTGTCGTGTCGTCGAGCGTACTCATCCTGTGTTCCGACGTATTCCTCACCCAACTGCTCTCATGAGCATAGCCAATATATTTCCAACATTCCAATACACTTGCAACAATGATTGAGGTAAAAGACCTATATAAGAGTTTCGACGATAAAGAGGTACTGAAAGGTATCAACACCATATTTGAAGATGGAAAAACCAATCTGATTATCGGTCAGAGCGGTAGCGGAAAAACTGTATTGATGAAAAATCTGGTGGGACTGCTTGAACCTACGAGTGGACAAGTGCTCTACGATGGAAGAGACTTCGTGCAGATGTCGAAACAGGAAAAGGTGATGATGCGCCGAGAAATGGGCATGATTTTTCAAAGTGCTGCACTATTCGACTCACTCACAGTACTGGAAAACGTGATGTTTCCACTCGACATGTTCTCGCCCATGACGTTTCGCGAACGCACACAACGAGCACGCGAATGTCTCGACCGTGTCAATCTGATTGGTGCTGAGAAAAAATATCCCGGTGAAATCTCAGGAGGTATGCAGAAGCGAGTTGCCATCGCACGAGCTATCGCACTCAACCCACGCTACCTCTTCTGCGACGAACCAAACTCTGGTCTCGACCCTAAGACATCATTGGTCATCGACGACCTACTCCACTCCATCACCCATGAATTTGGCATTACCACCATCATCAATACACACGACATGAACTCCGTGACAACCATCGGCGAAAACATACTTTTCATCTACGAAGGTCACAAAGAATGGCAGGGAGTTTCGGCAGACATCATGCAATCTACCAATAAGCGACTGACCGACTTCATCTTTGCCAGCGATCTGCTAAAAGAGATGCGATCACTCGTCAACGAGCATCGGGCTAAACAGTAACCATCTGCCCTACTGTTGCACACAGCATCAACAGCATGCCCCCCATAAAGCACATCCACCTTATTATATATAAGGAAAACATAAAAATTCATTTCCAATACTATTCATAACCAAAACTTAAAATGATGAAAAAAACACTATTGACACTCGTGGCAGCAAGCGCACTCACAGCTACGGCACAAAATCCCATCAAGGTCAATCAAGTGGGCTATTATGCCAACGAGTCCAAAGTTGCCGTTGTTGAACCAACGGGAAAAAGTAGCAACTTTGTTTTGAAAGACCAAAACGGACACAAAGTGTGGAGCGGAAAAGCCGTACGAACACTCAAATCCCCCTTCAACAACAAAGTGCGACAGGTTGTAGATTTCTCTACCGTAACAAAACCAGGCACCTACACCCTGACTGCAGGTAAGAACAAACAAACCATCAACATCGCCGAACATCCATACAACGAGGCGCTGAAGGCTGCCATCAAGGCCTTCTATCTACAGCGCACAGGAACGGACATCGAAGCTAAATACGCTGGAGCTTTTGCCCGAAAAGCAGCTCATCCCGACACTCGAGTTCTCATACACCCATCGGCAGCATCACCCAAGCGCCCTGCCGGAACGGTCATTTCCTCACCAAAAGGTTGGTATGATGCTGGCGACTACAATAAATATATCGTCAACTCTGGATTCACCATCGGCCTGATGTTACAAGCTTACCAGTTAAACAAAGAACATTTTGAACAGATCGATACGCAAATTCCAGAATCAAACAACAACGTGCCCGACCTCTTGGACGAAATCATGTACAATCTGGAATGGATGCTGACCATGCAGGATCCCGACGACGGAGGTGTCTATCACAAACTGACCACTCCCAATTTCGAAGCATTCGTCATGCCTGTGGATTGCAAACAAGACCGCTATGTGGTGCAAAAGAGCACGCAGGCAGCGCTCGACTTTGCTGCTACAATGGCACTCGCAGCACGTATCTACAAGGATTATCCACAATATCAACCATTCTGCAAGATAGCAGCCAACGCTGCACAACGTGCATACGCCTGGGCTGTGAGATTCCCCAAAAACTACTATACACAGCAAGACAACAACAGCAAGTATGACCCTGACGTCAACACAGGAACATACGATGACAACGATGCAGACGATGAATTCTTCTGGGCAGCTACAGAAATGTATCTCACAACAGGAGAACAAGGATACCTTGAACAGGCTCGAGCCTTCGCTCCCAAACAGTTCACCCTGCCCACATGGGGCAACGTTGCCGGACTGGGCATCTTCCAATGGCTCAATCAGGAACTGCTACAAACTAAAGAGGCTGGAAAACTCAAGACTTGCTGCATGAAGAAATCACTCAAGACATTCTGTGACGAAGATATCAAGGCGCTCGCCACATCACCCTTCTACTCTATCTTCGGCAACAACGCATCCGATTTTATTTGGGGAAGCAACTCTGAAAAATGTGCAGGACGAGGTATTGCACAGATGTACCAATACGCCCTTACCAAAGACAATACCTACCGCAAAGCTGCCATCACCACTATCGACCACATCTTCGGACGCAATGCCACGGGCTATTGCTATCTGACTGGCTTTGGCACACAGCGCGTCATGCATCCTCACCAGCGTATTTCGGCAGCCGACGGCATTGAAGAACCACTACCGGGATTTCTCGCAGGAGGTGCTAATAGTGGTCAACAGGATGCAAAGAATGTGCCTGCTTACCCATCGTCATCACCCGATGAATCATACCAAGATCACGAAGGCAGTTACGCTTCCAATGAAATTGCCATCAACTGGAATGCTTATCTCGTTGCCCTACTTGGTTTCTTGAAATAAGACAAACAGCTTCTATCATACAAGCGCACACCCAAGAATAATAGGTGTGCGCTTATATTTTTTTCAAATCGTAAGATTGGGAATATGCTGAAAAACGGCAAACCGATTCCCTATCGGTCAAACAAGATAGAATCAAACGTTCTTTTCCTCCTGACGTTCCTCTTCTATATCCTTGCGCGACTTTGACTTAACCACCAGCCAAACACCGCTGAACACCAGCACCACAGCCAAAACATGAGTTAGCTTCATCGTACTAATACCCATGATGAGTGAAGCCGCAACAGCCACAATAGGTTGCACATAGTTATAGACCGACACCACCGTGGGACGTAACGTGCGCTGACCTATCATGGTCAGAATATAACAGAAGAATGTGCCACACACCACAACGTAACCCACTTCTATCCAGGTCAGCAACGGAATAGGCTGGCTGATTACCCCATAGACATGATAAGAACTAAGCGGGAGGAGCATCAGCGTAGCCCATGAGAACATATACTTGTTGACCGTAAATACATTATAACGCTTGATGAGCGGATTGAATAACGATAAATAAAGGGCAAACGAGAACTGCGCAAACAAGCAAAGCAAATCGCCACGTATATCTCCAACACGTGCGTCAGCATGAGCTGCCGAACTCAGAATAAGTATCAAAGCACCGCTGCATCCCATCAACACTCCTAACGCCTTCTTGCCGGTAATGGGTTCACGCAGGATAAGTGCCGCCAATATCATGGCAAAGATAGGCATCGACGTGGTGACGATGCTCGCATTAATAGGTGAGGTGATGCTCAGTCCGATAGTAAAACAACATTGATTGAATAGCAAACCCGTAAGAGCTGCACCGATAAACATCAGACGGTCACGCCATGGCACCTGCTCTTTCGGAGCAAACAACGAAGCAATCCAAAACAGCAGACATGCTCCTGCCACACGAAAGCTAACCATCGTAATACCATCAAATCCATGGAGCATTGCATCTTTGCCTACTGGCGACATCAATCCCCAACCCGCACAAGCTCCAAACATGGCAAGATGGGCTATTAAGGCTTTACTTGTTTTCATGCGGCAAAAGTACTATAATCTGCCGGAATAATGAAACAGAAAGGATAAAATTAGAATCTGAATGGATAAAATTACCTAAAAACAATACTTTTTTCCACAAACATCGAGTGCGAATTTGGAAATTTTCACGAATTACACTATCTTTGCAACAGATAGCCACCCAACAAACCACATAGCTTTGAAAGCATGAAATAACGTTTCTTTAGTGGCAGACATAATAGTGACAGACATAAAACTTAAGACTATGCAGAAGTATGCAGACTATATCAAAACGATAGAGATCGATGCTCTTTGGAGTGGCAAGAAACACATTGTCTGGGACCTCGATCCGAAAGTCAATGTCCTCAGCGGCATCAACGGCGTGGGCAAATCCACCATTCTCAACAAGGTGGTAAGAAGCGTTGGGGTAAACGGCGATATTGTCAACCATCTATTGAAAGGCGTACATCTGACTACCGCACCCGAAGATGCCACACATATCCGCTTTGACTTGATTCGTTCACTCGACAGCAACCTCTCGCAGACATTCTCCGAGAGTGAGGGATTCATACACCAAGCCTTGTCAGTACTGGCTGGCGTAGGTGGCGGTTCACTACTCGATCTGCAACTCTACCAGCTTCAACGCAAATATCTCGACTATCAGGTGAACATCGGCAACCGTATCATCGAAGCCCTGCAACGGGGCGATGCCCACATGGCTCAGCAGTTGTCAGAACCTAAAAAGCGTTTCCAAGACATGGTCGATGAACTCTTTGCCGAAACAGGTAAGAAGATGGTACGCAAAGAGAATGAGATTCGTTTCACACAGATTGGCGAGACGCTACTGCCTTACCAGTTGTCGAGCGGTGAGAAGCAGATGCTTGTCATCCTACTCACCGTACTTGTAGAGGATCATCAGCCCTATGTGCTCTTCATGGACGAACCAGAAGTGTCGCTACACATCGAATGGCAGAAACGCCTCATCGAGCTCATCGTAGAGCTTAACCCGAATGTTCAGATCATACTCACCACCCACTCACCTGCCGTCATCATGAGCGGATGGTTGGATAAGGTGACAGAGGTCAGCGATATTACGGTATGAGCAGCAGACTGACAGATCATATCAACAGCCAGTATTTCGAAGCCGCCAACAGGCTGACATCGAAACAAGCACGTAGGCGCATTGTGGCTTACGTGGAGAGTTACGATGATATTTATTTCTGGCGGACGGTGCTCGGTCGCTATGAAAATGAGCAACGCTACTTTGAAGTGATGTTACCCTCACACCGCAAACTGGAACGTGGGAAGAAGTCGGTGCTGATGAATTTTGTAGAAGGACATGTGGGTGAAGACATGATAGCTTGCGTTGATGCTGACTACGATTACCTTATGCAAGGCAGCACTCCTCAGTCGAAAAAGATATTGGAAAGCCCATACGTGTTCCACACCTATGCTTATGCTATAGAGAATATGCAGTGTTATGCGCCATCGCTTCATGAAGTTTGTGTGGCAGTAACCCTCAACGACCATCGTATTTTCGATTTCGAAGATTATTTCCAGCAGTACAGCCAAGCCATCTTTCCACTCTTCGTTTGGTCGGTATGGGCTTATCGCACCGGCAACCACAACCGTTTCTCGCTTACCGATTTTTCAAGAGTTACTGACCCTGGAGGCTTCAACGTAGGACATCCGCAAACCTCTATCGACCATCTGCGCCGTAAGGTTACTTCGCGCGTTCACCTCTTACAGAATCAATTCCCAGGCAATAAGGCTCAATACCTTCAGACCAAAGAAGAGATCAAGGCATTGGGAATCACTCCCGACACTACTTATCTCTATATTCAAGGCCATTCGCTCTTCGACAATGTGGTGGTGCCCATACTCACTAAAGTGTGCAATCGACTGCGGCAGGAGCGACAGGATGAGATCATGCGCACTTCCTGTCACCATACCCAACGTAAAAACGAGATGTCCTGCTACGAACACTCGTTGCAGGACATCCGTCAGATGTTAAAGAAGAATACGGGGTGTCAGGTTTCACAACCATTCCTTCGGTTGCTTGCCGATCTGTCGGCTTATCTCGATGCGTCATCTGCTACAACCGACGATAGCGACTCCCCGAATCCCGATATAATGCAATCCTGATATTCAGGAGCACACTTTCTTTGCTCAAGAGAGCACGTAGGTTTCCAAGAATTTGATAGTTCCCTCGCTACGCACCTCATTGGCGGTAGCAGGTACCAATACAGTTTCTCCTTCGCAAAACGGCATACTCTCGCCATCAACAGTCAGCGTACCCTCACCCTTCATGCCTATCAAGATGACAAACGAATCGAGTTCGCTGTAATCAATGGTCATGGGTTCGTCCAAATCATAGACAGCAGTATTGAAATAAGGACACTCTACCAACAGTTCCCCCTCGTTTTTGCGTGCCTCATAGCGTGTACGATAGTCGGGAAGCACCGTATAATCAATACTCTCCGAAGCCTCTTGGGTGTGTAGCTGGCGGTAGTTTCCGTCTTTATCCTTTCGCTTAAAATCATAAATACGATAAGTCACATCGCTGGTCTGCTGTATTTCAGCCAGGAAACATCCGGCGCCAATGGCATGGATGCGTCCCGCAGGAATGAAGAAGCAGTCGCCTTCCTTGACAGGATATTGCGCCAATGCATCACAGATTGTATCATTAGCCACCATCTCTTTATACTGTTCTGGTGTGATTTGCATCTTCAGTCCATTATAGAGTTTGGCCTCTGGTGCAGAATCCATCACAAACCACATTTCGGTTTTACCGCGACTCTTGCCTTGGCGATGGGCTATTTCATCGGTGGGATGCACTTGGATAGAGAGGTCCTGTCGTGCATCGATAAACTTGATGAGTAATGGAAATTCGGTACCGAAGCGCTCGTAGTTGGCCTTTCCCACGAGTTTCTCCTTCATATCATTCACCAATTGATTGAGCGAACGTCCGTCACCCACGGCTATGGTTTCATTGTCTTTCACTCCCGAGATCTCCCAACTCTCACCAACATTGTCCATGTTGACATCGAGATGTTTGAAGGGAATGATGCGGTCGCCACCCCACAGTGTCTGTTTGAGTAGCGGTTGAAATTTGAATGCTTTCATTTTTTCTCGCGTTAATATAAGTTCTTTAGGGTATTTATTCTGCTGTATTCAATTGTCGGTCCAGAAGCCACGAGTGAAGAGCACCATGACCGACATGATTTCCAGACGTCCTACAAGCATGAGAAACGAACAGATCCATTTGATGCCATCAGGCAGTCCTGCCCACGACATCACAGGACCTATCTCTGTTCCGAGGGTTGGTCCGACATTGCTCATACAACTCAGCGCTATCGTAATGGCATTGGTATTGTCAACGCCGGCAGCAATCATAATAGTAGCAGAAATAAGACACATCACCACATAGAGGGCAAAAAATGCCAATAGCGTCGCCACCTTTGAAGAAGGCACATTCTGTCCGTTGACCTTGATGGGCAGTACGGCACTGGGATGGAGTATCTGCCGAAACTCATTCTGCATGGCTTTGAGTACCATCGAACCGCGGATACATTTGAATCCGCCACTGGTACTTCCGGCACAAGCTCCAAGAAACATACATATTCCGAGTATCACCCAAGTGATATGGGGCCACGCTCCAGCATCGTCGTTGAAGAGTCCTGTGGTGGTGATAAACGACACCACTTGGAACAAGGCACATCGGAAAGCGCGTTCTGTGCCGTAACCATTATTATAGATCAGTATGGCCATGATAACGATAGCTGAGAAAGACACTGCAAAGAGATAGAGTCTGAACTCCGAGTTTTGCACCAGTTGTCGCAGTTGCCGCTTAAAGATTACTATATATAATAAGGTAAAATTGATTCCCGAAAGAAATTGGAACAAGAGTGACACATATTCTACGGCAGCACTATGATAGTGTTCCACACTGTCGTTATGGGGTGAGAATCCTCCTGTTGCAGTAGTTGACATTGAATAGTTCACACTGTCAAACCATTCCATTCCTGCCACATAATACGAAAGGACACAAGCTACAGTGAGCACAAGGTAGATGCTGCAAATCCATTTGGCATTGGTGCTCAACCGTGGGTGCATCTTGGTGCGCACAGGGCCAGTAGCCTCAGCGGCAAACACCTTGACGCTTCCACCCACCAACGAGGGTAGAATGGCAATGGTGAAGAACACGATACCCAGTCCACCAATCCATTGTGACAGAGATCGCCAGAAGAGTAATGCGTGGGGCAGTCGCTCCACGTCGTCGAGGATGGTGGCTCCCGTGGTGGTAAATCCCGACATGGTTTCAAAGTAGGCATCTGTCACGCTGTTGATGTATCCTCCGATGATATAGGGCAACATTCCAAACAAGCTATAGAGTAGCCACGATAGTGTGACTACGAGATAAGCAGTTCGCCGGCTCATGTCGTTGGTTGCGTTACGTCCCAAGTATTTGAATATGAAACCGCAACATCCAGTGAAGAGAGACGAGATGAGAAATGCCATGATATCATCCTCTTGGTAGCATCCCGCCATGAGGGCACATCCGCCCATCAGCAGTCCAAGCATGATGAGCAGCGATCCCAGAATCTTGTATAATAACTTCGCCTCTACCATATTGTCGATGGTTTGAAGTATTTTTCGAGGTTTTTCAGGTTGTGCTCATGACAGAACACCATGACAGAATCGCCCGGTTCTATCTGTGTGAATCCATTGACAAGGATTCCTTGATTGTTGCGCACCAGTCCACCGAT
>SAMEA104315430__coassemble_2038_pt1 | contig 6267 bp, 5 predicted proteins | sample SAMEA104315430__metabat2_low_PE_023 | metagenome-assembled genome bin SAMEA104315430 (sample SAMEA104315430) | gut metagenome | biome: Monkey gut; feature: monkey-associated habitat; material: faeces | place: China | collected 2013
GAATAAACGAAAAGATTTTTAAAAATATCATAATTCCGATCCCTCCTAAACATGTTCAAGACACCATCTCAAATTACTTAATTGAGATGGAGAAAGAAGCTTTTCGACTAAAGTGTGAATCAATAGCACAACAAGAGGCTGCTAATAAAATATTTGTCAAAGAATTATTTATAGATTTATGAAAGGCAACGCACAACCCCTGATAAAATTCTTTGATGGATCGGACAAGCGATTCATCATACCTCTGTATCAGCGCAACTACGACTGGAAGGAGGAAAACTGTAAGCAGTTGTTCCAAGACTTGATGAAACTCCATAATAGTGACCGTAAGAGTCACTTCTTTGGTAGTATCGTATCAAGCATTCAGTCGGGAACTGAAGACAGATTCATCATTGATGGTCAGCAGCGAATAACAACCGTTTCGTTGCTGCTTATAGCTATGGTCAATGCCAAGAAAGATGGGCTGATAGAGTCTACTGATGCCAAGCTTGTCGAGAAAATCTTTAAGCGCTATCTCGTGGATGAATATCAGGAAGATGAACGCAAGGTGAAGCTGAAGCCTATTAAGAAGGACATGCAGGCCTTTGACGCGTTGCTTTATAAGCCAAAATACCAGTATATCAAAGAGTCGAACGTGACTCGCAACTACGATTTCTTCTTCGACAAGATCACTCGTGCAGGCTTAACGCTTGACGAACTCTTTGAGACCATCAAGAAACTCGAGGTTATCAATATTCGTCTTGACGAAGATGACGATCCGCAGCTGATCTTCGAAAGTCTGAACTCTACAGGTCTTGACTTGAGTGAGGCAGACAAGATTCGTAACTATCTGCTGATGTCACTCGCACCAGCCGAGCAGGACGACCTTTATACTCGATTCTGGAACCCTATTGAGGAGTTTACCAAGTACGATCCATCCTCTTTTGTGCGTGATTACCTGACTATGAAACAGGGTAAGATTGGACGTATCGACAAGATATACTTCATCTTCAAGGAGTATGCTGAAACAGCGAATATCGACAGGGCAACACTCTTGGAGGATATGCATCACTACGCCAAGATATACAGTCAAGTTGATAATGCCAAGGTAGGAACAGACAAACTGAACAGGAAACTGAACCAGTTGCGTACATTGGATTCAACCATCGCATATCCGTTCTTTATGGCCTTCTTCGATTATGCGTCTCAAGTAGGATTGGCAGAAACCGAAATATATCAAGTACTTGATGTGATTGAGGCTTACTGGGCTCGCAGAATCATCTGTAACCTTCCTTCTAATGCTCTGAATAAGGTATTTGCGACACTGCATAGAGATGTGTTGAACCACGTAAATAAAACAAGTGACGATACTGCCCCTTCATATATAGCAGTGTTAACATACGTCTTATTAAAGAAAGGTCGCTCTTCTGTATTCCCATCCGATGAGGAGGTGAAGGGCGACTTCAAAACACGTCAGGTATATAAGATGCCTGCTAATGCCCGTATGTTTATCCTAGAACGTATGGAGAATCAGGATAATAATGAGCGTCATGATGTGGTAAAGGAACTGACGGAAAAGAATATCACGATTGAGCATATTATGCCACAGACCCTATCGGACAAGTGGAAAACTGCCTTGGGTGAAGATTGGGAAAGAATTCATGAGCAATATCTGCACACAATGGCAAATCTCACGCTCACTGGATATAATTCTCAATACAGCAACCTTACCTTTATTGAGAAAAGAGACATGGAGAAGGGGTTCAAGGATAGTGCATTCCGCCTGAACAACTCTGTGAAGTCATGTGAACAATGGACTGAAACTGAATTGAAAGCACGTCAGAAAGAACTGCAGAATGTGTTCATGCGTCTTTGGCCTATGCCTACAACATCATTTGAGCCATTGAGACGTGAGGCAGAATCGGCATCACTTGATGATGAGGATTATGAGTTCACAGGAAAGAAACTTCAGGCATATATACTGCATGGGGTTAGATATGCAGTCAATACATGGAAGGAAATGCTCATTCAGGTGTGTGGGCACATTCTGATAGAAAAGCGTTCGACCATAGAATGGCTCTGTGCAAACGAAAAGTGCTGTTTCTCAACTACACCAGAAGACTGGAGACGTGAACTTGCCCCTGGCATGTACGTGTGGACAGACAACAGCACTGCCACTAAGATCAATATACTGCATGGAATGTTCGAAGAATGTAACATTCCAGCATCAGAACTTGTCTTTGAATTCCGTTCAGATCAGGAAGGAGAGGATGAGGAATAATAACATTGAACATATAGAAATATGACTCACGATTTAACGACATCAGCCATAGAACGCCAAAATGTACTAAATAACAATATGGCTATTGCCAGCATACAAAAGGCGTTGAATATAGAAGCTTTCTTGTTCGAGGGCTCCTACTACCTTACGAAGCAAATGGTTGCAGATTTCTATGAGGTAGATACACGAACTATTGAGAATTATCTTGCTTCAAACGAAGAGGAGTTAAAGCATAACGGATACTTTTTATGTAAGGGTAACAAGCTGAAAAACTTGAAGTTACAGTTTGGTTACGAAAAAACTTTCGCGACCAAAATAACACAATTAGGTCTATTTGATTTCCGTGCTTTTCTAAACATAGGAATGTTACTTGCTGAAAGTGATAAAGCTAAGAAGGTCAGGAGCCTGATCTTGGATATAGTCATTTCAACCATCAATGAAAAAGCTGGAGGTGGAACAAAATATATCAACTGGCGTGACAGGGAGTATCTTCCTGCAGCAATCCAGGAAGACAATTACAGAAAGAATCTAACATCTTCTATTAGCGCATATGTTGATGGTCATCCAACCTACAAGTATTCTGCCATCACAGACATGATTTATAAGGCTGTATTTAAGGAGAATGCAAAAGAATATCGCGAATTACTTAAATTGAAGCCAAAAGATAATGCGAGGGCTACCATGTATGCTGAAGTTCTTAGGGTTATCAGTTCTTTTGAAAATGGTATAGGTGCGGCTATTCATGACAAGCAAGCAGAATTAAACAGGAAACTTTCATTAGCAGAGGTTCAAAACCTTATTAATGAACAATCAGAAAGTCCTGCGATGGCTCCTTTCTTATATGATGCAAGACAGAAAATGGCATCCAGAGATTTAGGACTACGCGATGTTTATCATGGCAATATTGCAGAATATCTCCGTGCTTTATCACCTGAAGAATTTGACCGTTTCATTGGCTCTGAGTCTATTGATTTAGAGAAACTGTTAGACAATGATGAGAACAGAAAGACTCTTGAACGCTTAAAGAAATAGAAAATGGACGAGACAATATATCTTTCATTCGAGGATATTCTAACCTACTATGGTGAGACCATAGAACAAAGTGGGGGTGGGATGTCTGGTATTCGAGAGAAGGACGGTATTGAGAAGATTCTTGATTTTGTTCAGAATGACCTCTATTATCCTTCCTTAGAAGACAAACTTACGTACCTAGTTTATGCTTTCTGTACAGGGCATTACTTTGCAGATGGAAATAAACGAATATCGTTAGTTATTGGTGCTCATTTTCTTGTAAAGAATAGAAACGGATGGGCTGGTTTTCATTTCCTGCCACACATGGAGGCATATATATGGCATGTAGCAGCAGGTAACATCGATAAGGAACTGCTCGGCAGAATCATTCATTTTGTGATAAATGGTCAAGAGCTTGATGAGACTACTAAGATTGATGTCATTCATGCTATGAAGAAAAGCCCTTTATATAGTGAAGAAGATGAATCCGAATAATCAGATATTGATTGATAACAAATGAGTAGGTATTTTCCAAATGGATTACCTACTCATTTTGTATATATGACTACACACAAGCATTAACGGCTCTGTGATCGACTATATTTATTGCCAGGATAATGCTTCTTATGAGCATTTTGCATGGCTCGTCGTGCCCAGTGCAGATAATCTTCATCCTTGTCTCGCCATGGCATATCGTTGGATGTTCCGCCGCCAGCGCTTGGAGCAACACTGGTAGCCCCCATTGATACCATCTATGAAGACACGAATACCTGTACGAAGGACATTCTCCCAACGAAGGAAATAACGATCATCAATGAATGTGTCTTCAGCTGATGATAGCGCTGTATCGGTACCATGCTATCACTGCAATCGGTACCGCTTGTATCGCTGCAATCGGTACAAAGATTTCATTTCTGCTTTTCAATTTGCAAAGGTAATTTATTTTTTCAATTTCTGGCGCATAGAATCGCCTTTTAACTCTATTTTACTTGCATTTGCTACCAAACGGTCCATAATGGCATCTGCCAAGGTAGGGTCACCTATGTAATCATACCATTTGGTAGTTGCTCAGGTACTTAACCTGAATAATTCATAGGAACACAAAAAAGGTAAGCGTTCTCTTGCCCATGTCGGGAAAAAGTAGTACCTTTATAGTGCTAAAATACAAGTACTTAAATACGCTTACCATGCACAAAGATACTACAAATTCTTCAGATATGCAAGAGAATAAATCTTTTTCTCTTTCCAAGGCTCGTTTTTCCAAGTCACTGAACGTAGATTTTGATGCTCCGGACATATCTTCTAACGGTGGCTTGATGCTCTGCAACATGCAGGGGGCGTTGGCTGCTAAGATTGGCAAGGCTCTTCCCCATAGCAGACTGAAAGCCTTTGTCGATCATACGTATGAGGAGATGGTATGTCAGCGTGTCGGTCAGATCATGTGCGGATACGAGGATGCCAACGACTGCGACAGTCTGCGTCACGACAGCGTGCTGAAGTTGGCGGTCGGCAGCAAAACGTCCGACAAGGCTCTGAGCTCACAGCCCACCATGACACGTATGGAGAACGGCATCAGCAAGGAGACGTTGTTTGTCATCGCGTATCTGTTTCTCGACCATTTCATAGCCTCCTATGAAAAGGCCTCCAGACGTATCATCATCGATGCCGATGACACAAATGCCAACACTTATGGTGCTAAGGAACTGTCGTTGTTCAATGACTATTATGGCGAGTACTGTTTCATGCCGCTGTTGCTGATGGAAGGCTATACCGGCAAGATGATTCTTCCCATTCTTCGTCCGGGCAGACGCAATAAGTCACTTAATGTGCATGGCATTCTGCGCCGAGTGATAGAATATCTTCATTCTGTATGGCCACGCACCATATTCATGCTTCGCGGCGACAGCCATTTCTGCTCTCACGACTTCATGGACTGGGCTCACGGCAAGCATTATGTGGAGTTCCTTACAGGTCTTTCTGGAAATATAGCCCTCTTGAAAAAGGTTGAAAAACAATGTCGTATGGCAAAGACCAGCTATGAGAAACACGGTAAGGCAGTATGTCGGTACTACAAATTCGACTATAAGGCCAAGTCGTGGAAGTATAGCCAGCGTGTCATTGCGAAGGTCGAGTACAACGGCAACGGAGAGAATGTACGTTTCGTCATAACCTCCAACCACAACAACTCGGCTGAGACGATATGCCGTCGCTACTGCCGTAGGGGTGAGATGGAGCTGTGGATAAAGGATCTCAAGTATTTTCGTGCTGACCGCATGTCATGTTCCTCATTCCGTGCAAACTTCTTCAGACTTTTTCTTCATGCTGCCGCTTATGTCATGGCATACGAGATGAAGCACACGCTCTTTGCTGGCACAGAAGTGGAGAAGTTTACCATGGACAGCTTTATGAAGCGAATCATGTTAAGCGCAGTATATATTGTGGAGAAGAAGACGTTCATCAGGGTAAGTTTCTTTCCCAATCACCGTCATCGACACACAGGGCAAACTGACCAACGCTGGCGCACTAATAGCAGATGACTCTCCTATCCGTCAATCAAGAATATTCTGTACAAGATGGAATGGGCTTGATATGACAAGTGGATTGGGCGAAGCTTTGGATGATGCAGAGTTTGAAGGAAGTGTCATTGGGCAATTGCAAGATGTCGTAGCATTTGTCAAAAATAACTCACATAAGAAATAGTGGAAAGAAGCTACTTACAGAGAAGAACTTCCAGACTATCCCGAGCGTGCCGTAACAGAAGTGATAAGTAACGCCATCATTCATCGCAATTACTTAGAACTTGGCAGTGAAATCCACATAGACATGTATGATAATCGAATGGAAGTATATTCACCTGGAGGCATGATGGACGGAAGTCTTATCCAACATCTTGACCCAATGAATGTACCTTCCAAACGTCGTAACCCTCTCCTTGCAGATTTCTTCAATCGACTTGAATTGATGGAACGCAGAGGAAGTGGCATGAAGAAGATTGT
>SAMEA104315430__coassemble_3144_pt1 | contig 4736 bp, 5 predicted proteins | sample SAMEA104315430__metabat2_low_PE_023 | metagenome-assembled genome bin SAMEA104315430 (sample SAMEA104315430) | gut metagenome | biome: Monkey gut; feature: monkey-associated habitat; material: faeces | place: China | collected 2013
GAGGGGAATCTACTATACAGTTTGTGGCTATTTTACTATGCAGTTTGTGGAAAAACGGTGATAACATTAGGGGGGGGGATAATTAAACGATGTCGTTTACTATCAATAAACCTATGGTTTACGAGTTGTTACGGTCTCTAATGAATCTATTATTAAAGATATTGTGGTACATGGAGTTGCCGTTTTGTTGAAATGTTTACAGTTAGTCAAGGGTGCTAAAGTTAGGTATGCTGTAAATGGTCAGAAAGGAAAATGTGGCTATATAAGAGGAGCTCGTGGAAACCTTCGTGATAGTCAAGGTCTTGTCAACGCTGCGATAGTCCCCAAAAAGCTATACCCAATGCATAATTGGTGTTATCAATTTGACATACTTGTTGAATAGATGATGTTTTTTTGGGGATGACATGACAAACCAAGTTACTGTGATTCTATATAACATGGTACGCTTTTGCGTTTTTCTTACTTAATTCTTGTAAGATATTGTTTTTTTGGTGGGGGATTACACTTCTTCTCCGAGGCTTTTGAACGCTTTTCGTATTTCACTTATCACGCATCTGATGTATTTAAGATTTTACTTACCACGATTTCTGCGACAATAAAAATCCATGGACAACACTATATGAGTCTGAAAACAAAAATATCTATAATAAAGTTAAATAGTATTAAATATCTAATTAAAACTGCCAAAACTCTTGCATTCCGGGGGCGTCATGTTGTATCTTTGTACTTCAAGCCGAGGATGATTTCTAAAAACAAGAAAGAAACCCTTAAACCAAAAATCAAACAAATAACACAACAACTAAAATGCTGCTTATGTTTACAAAATCAACAAATTTTCATGCCATCAGGTCACGACAGACAGCCCACGGTTTCTCGATCGCTTCTCGTTCGGTTCTCGTTGACTTCTCGTTAGGTCCTCGTTCGTCTCTCGTTCGTCTCTCGTTGCTTAGTCGTTAGTCTATCGAAGACCGAACGAGGACCGAACGAGGAACAAGCAAAAAACGAACGAAAGAGCAACGAATGTCGATCGAGTAAATAGCGAGAAACTATCGAAAACTCGACGAGATGCCACCATCATGGCTGGCAAAACACCCTTCTGCAACCACAAACCAGCACAATGCCTTTTGTCTCAAATCTGCCGAGGCAGAACCCTGCACTTCCACTCCACACTGAGCATTTTCATGGCGAATAAAACCATTTCGTCCATTCCGTGGGTCACTATGATTCAACCCTGTAGAAAGCCCTCCACGGACTTTTAATGCCTTGTTTTTTCCAAAATAACCGATAGAGGCAATTTTATACCCACCCAAAATACCCTACAACACGCCCAACAATCCCATCTTCATAGGCTCAGTCACAGGCAAACCATAAAAATCATGCAAAGCTACACCAGAGCCCTCCATATCAATATTTTGCACAATACAAGTCTGGTAACTTTACAATAGTAGCGCGAGGTATGTCTAATATATTTACAGTATAATATTCCTGTCTTTGAGTCTAAATAACGTTTCGCCTTCCACATTCTATCCTGTCCCAAGAATAATTGTTGTAATACCAAGGCGATTGCTGACTCCAAAATTTCTTATTGTCAATTACAAAAAAAAGAAGTATTTATAAGGTAGAATCGTATTAATTGCCCAAAATTTTTTCTATTTTCAACCTTTTTCGTAAATTTGCAAAATAGAAATAATAAAAAAAATCATAATCAAGATATTTTTCTGAAACAATGAAGTCAATACTGCTAACCATTCTAATGACAATTCTTGGTGTTGATGGTCATGCGCAAGAATACTTTCATGTCCAAAAAACACAACTGATTGATGCCGCAGGACAACCTTTTATTATTGCGGGTGTCAACAACCCGCATGCTTGGTTAGGTGAAAAAGCCTATCAAGCACTTGATGATATTGCTGCTACAGGAGCTAACACGCTACGTATCGTATGGCACACAAGGGGGCAAGCCGCAGAATTGGAACGCGTCATAGAGCGTTGCATAGCGCTGAAGATGATTCCGATGGTGGAACTTCACGATGTAACGGGAAACTCGTCGGGCGAACGGCTGCTCGATATGGCGCGATACTATGCTCGTGAAGATGTCAAAACTGTACTGATGCGTTACGAACGCTTTCTGCTCATCAATATTGCAAACGAGTGGGGCGCTCATCGTGTTACCACGAAACATTGGCAGAAAAGCTATGAAAAGGCTATCGCATTACTTCGTGAAGCTGGCTTCAAAACGACGTTGGTCGTTGATGCTCCAGGATGGGGACAGAATATTTCACCCATATTAAAAGGTGGTCAGCAACTTATAGACTGCGACCCTTTGCACAATATTTTATTTTCTGTCCACATGTATGGATCATGGAATGACTCCCAAAAAATTATCAATAAACTGACAGAAGCCAAGAATAAACAATTGCCTTTGATCGTTGGTGAGTTTGGCTACAACTATAATGATGGCAAAAATAATCTCGGTTGTAAGGCCGACCATCGTACAATCCTAAAAACATGTCATCAGTTGGATTATGGTTTTATGCCTTGGTCATGGACAGGAAATAACCAAGAGAATGCTTGGCTTGATATGGTAGATCATCGTGATTGGAAGACGCCGACAGCATGGGGAACTGATGTGATTGAAGGTGCGTATGGCATCCGGCAAACAGCCATTCCCGCCAAAGTATTTGAGAAAGATAAGGCAAGAGAAAAATAAGGATAAATAATATTGCAAAGCAATTATTTTCTTCATTATTTGGAACTTTGGGTAAATAATTATATCTTTGCATTAAAATACTTGCTTTTATGCTTGAACTGTGTCGTTTTCTGGGAATAATTTCGCCATGTTTGGTGACGATCATAATCCTCCTCATTTTCATGTGAGATATGGAGAATTTGAAGCTATAATAACCATTCGTGACGGTGTCGTAAAAGGTGAGATGCCCCGTAAAGTTCTTAGAGATGTATTTACTTGGATGAAATTACATCAAGATGAGCTTGATATGAATTGGCAAAGACTGCAGGAAGGCAAATATATCATTAAAATAGAACCATTAAAACTGTAAGATTATGGATACGGATTTGATTAAAGTAGTGAATGTTGATTATATAAAAGACTACATCGTGGACCTGAAATATAGTAATGGTGAGAAGAAACGCGTTGATTTCTTTCCTTTGCTAAAGAGTGGAAAGAAACAAGAACTATTAAATAAAAACAACTTTATACTGTTTGGATTAAATCATTGGACCTTAGAATGGTATAATGGTGTTGACTTTGCCCCCGACTTCTTGTACCAGCAAGGTGTATTGGTTTCTTAATGATGAATACTTATAAAAACAAAGACAACAATGAGCGACAAAAACTGGGATTTGATCATTCAAAACAAAAGTAGTTTGTTTCGTTTGGATTTGCATGAAGTATGGCGTTATCGTGACCTATTGAGAATGTATGTAAAGCGTGATATTATCACATTCTACAAACAAACAATTCTTGGTCCGATGTGGTTTTTTATTCAGCCAATCATGACGACCATTATGTTCATGTTTGTATTTGGAGGAATTGCAGGCATTTCAACCGATGGCGTCCCACAGGCTGTGTTTTACCTGGCAGGACTTGTCTGTTGGAATTATTTTGCAGATTGTCTGACGAAGTGCTCTGATACCTTTAATGCCAATCAGCAGATATTTGGTAAGGTCTATTTTCCTCGTTTAATAGTTCCTTTCTCCATAGTTATTTCAAATATGGTGAAAATGGGTATTCAGTTGGTTTTGTTCCTTGTTGTATATGCCTATTATTTCATAGTTTTGGGTACGTTCGAAATAAACTGGACGATAGTGCTTTTTCCACTTCTTCTATTGATGTTAGCATCTTTAGGATTAGGATTCGGTCTTGTAATATCCTCACTCACTACCAAATATCGTGATCTTCGTTTTCTCATTACTTTTGGTGTACAGCTTTGGATGTATGCCACACCAGTCATCTATCCATTGTCTGTGATGAAGCAGAACTATCCTGATAAGATTTGGGTCATTGTTGCTAATCCGTTGACTGCGATTATAGAAACCTTTAAATACGGTTTTACGGGGGTAGGAGTTTTTGAGTGGAACTACTTATTGTACAGTTTTGTTATGAGTATTGCAGTCCTGTTGTTAGGTATAATAGTCTTCAACCGAGTGCAGAAGAGTTTTATGGATGTAATTTGATTTATTATGAGTAGAAAGGTAATAGAATTCGATAACGTCGGAAAACAATATGTTCTTGGCACTATAGGTACAGGTACGTTAAGTCAGGATCTGAATCGTTGGTGGGCTCGTATCCGCGGCAAGGAAGATCCGTTTCTGAAAATTGGTGAGGTTAATGATCGTACCAAGAAAGGAGAAAGCAATTTTGTTTGGGCATTGAAGGACATTAACTTTAGTGTTGATGAAGGTGATGTTGTTGGTATTATTGGCAAAAATGGCGCAGGTAAATCAACCTTGCTGAAGATTCTCTCCAGAGTAACCTCACCGACAGTTGGTACAATAAAGGTGAAAGGTCGCATTGCCTCTCTGCTGGAAGTTGGCACAGGATTTCATCCTGAGATGACCGGTCGTGAGAATATATATATGAATGGTACCATAATGGGTATGACCAAAACAGAGATTGACAGAAAGCTTGATGAGATAGTTGATTTCGCTGGAGTGGAAAAATACCTTGATACTCCTGTTAAACGTTATTCTTCTGGCATGATGGTACGTTTGGG
>SAMEA104315430__coassemble_3912_pt1 | contig 4126 bp, 2 predicted proteins | sample SAMEA104315430__metabat2_low_PE_023 | metagenome-assembled genome bin SAMEA104315430 (sample SAMEA104315430) | gut metagenome | biome: Monkey gut; feature: monkey-associated habitat; material: faeces | place: China | collected 2013
AAATATTTCGCAAATAATCAGTAACTTTGCAAAAAATTTCACTTCAATGGAAAATCCTTACATACAACAATATCCCGAACTGATGTCGGGAAAGACCGTACTCTATGTTCATGGCTTTGCTTCAAGCGGACAGTCGGGCACTGTGGCACGCCTTCGCGAAGTGATGCCCAACGCCCATGTGATTGCACCCGATCTGCCTTTGCATCCCGATGAAGCCATCGCCTTGCTACAGGACATCTGTCAGAAGGAACAGCCTCATCTGATTATCGGCACATCGATGGGTGGCATGTATGCCGAGCGTCTCTATGGCTATGCTCGCATCTGTGTGAACCCAGCCCTACAGATGGGCGACACGATGAAGAGCCATGGCATGATCGGGGCACAGACTTTTCAGAACCCCCGACAGGACGGAGTGCAGGAGTTTATCGTGACCAAGGCATTGGCTAAAGAGTATAAAGACTTCTGTGAACACTGTTTTGAGGGAGTGACCGACGATGAGCAGTCGCTGGTCTATGGACTGTTTGGCGATGAAGACACAACCGTAGATGGTTATGCCGACTTCCATGATCACTATCGCCAGGCATTGCATTTCCATGGTGAACACCGCATGAACGACAAATCGTTTATGCACTCTGTGCTGCCTGTCATCCGTTGGATTGATGACAGTCAGGAGCAACGCGAACGACCTATTATATATATAGGTGCTGAGACTCTTGCCGACAGTTACCACAAACCAACGAGTTCGATGGCAAAAGCTATCCGCATGCTCATTGAGCACTATCAGGTGTATTTCGTAGCACCATCGCCCAGTAGCGATGCTGCCGAGTATGCCGCCACCACCGACTGGCTGACGCAGTATGTGGGTGTTCCTTCCTGGGGTCACACCGTATTTACCAACCAGCGCCATCTGCTCTATGGCGACTATCTGATAGCTCGCGAGAAAACTCCCGACACCATGGCCACGCTATTGGAATACGGCAGCGACACCTTCAAGACATGGGAAGAGGTGATAGAATACTTCTCGCGTTTGGGCGGACAGTAGAGTCTGTCCCCCCTTCCCACGACCTATTTCTGTTTATTGTTCGGCATCGGGCAGAAGTACAACCCCCTTCTGCTTCTTGCCATCCATCATAATCTTCAACGGCTTGTCGAAGCGCACATGGCGCACATGTGGTGTTTCTTCCACGGCAGGCATACTGTCGAGCACCTCTTTCTGAAATACGCCATCGCCCGTATAGGTATTGATGGTGAAGTAACCCACGCCAAAGGAGGTGAGATTCTGAAAGAAGTGAGTGCCTTGCGAGGGATCGACATGATAGTTTTTGAGTCCCTCTTCCACGATAACGCGTGCTGCAGAGATGTGTGGCCACTTGACGGGAATGCCCAACCAATAGTCGCTTGATCCCCATCGTCCCGGTCCTACCAGTACGTAGTTGCGTCCCTCGTTGAGGAATCGTCTGTTGATTTGTTCTATCTCGTCGGCGATATACGGATTTTCTGAAGCCGTAAAATCATCGCTGGTCTTGACATATACCACATCGGTGACATCTTCCGAAATACCGTGTCCCAACGAGTTGGCAGATCGCAACAAGCATTTCTCATCGCTGATGGCATCGAGGTCGGCATCGAGCACCTGCTTGGAATCGACAATAGGTCGTATCTGCAACAGATAGAAATTGCCGTTCATCTTGCCTTGTTCGCCATTCTCCAGATTGCAAGCAAACTCTATTTCCACCGGGCGGCGCATTTCGTCGGCACCGAAGCGCTCCGACATCTGCAATATTTCTGGCAGTGGGAACACCCCGTGTTGGAGTACGCCACAGAAGGAAATAATCTTTCGTCCACCTTCATAGATGCCTTCGCGAATCACTTGATCGTAGGGATCGAAGGTGGAAGCAATACCGGTGAGCGCCCCATCCTTATCGGCTTCTTTCACTCTCAGATTCTTGATATTGAAGCCATCATCCACTTGGAAATCATCGCCCACCCTACTCATATCGAGTGCATAGAAGCGTGTCTGGGTCTCACGGAGTGCCGTTTCCATCTCTGAGGTTTGCAACACCTGATTGGGATGATAGGGCGAAACGCGCAGCGTCTGTCCTCCATCAACAATATATTTACCGAGTCCAAGCGCCAACGAAGCAATACCTTCCTCGGCAGTCTCATCGCCTATCGGGTAATAGTTGAGTGATCGGAGCACACCGCTAAAGGTCGGATAGTATTTATCGCCATAGGTCTTGCCCACCACTTCCTGTAGTATGACAGCCATTTTCTCTTGGTCGATCACATTGGAAGTAGCCGTCATATAGGCTTTCGAATCTTTATAATAGACCGATGCATACACACCTTTAATAGCACAGGCCAGCATACGGAGCATCTCATACTTATCGTCGAGATAAGGAATCATATAGGTACTGTAGATACCGGCAAAGGGCTGATAGTGGGAGTCCTCCAGTAGCGACGACGAGCGCACAGCGATTGGCGACTTGACCGCATCGAAGAAGATGAAGAAGTCGGCAATGAGTGCATCGGGCAACTGTGCTTTGAGGAAGTGATGGAGTATCTCTTCATCGCTGGCATCGCTGAGGGCTATGCCCCAGAGATTGTTCTTATCCATAAACTGGTCGAAGTAGTCGGTGCAGAGCACAACGGTCTTCGGTATCATGACTCGCGCATTAGGATACTGGTTGAGTTCGGGATGGCGCTTGATGATATTGTCAAGGAATGCCAGGCCACGGCCTTTTCCTCCGAGCGAACCTTCTCCAATGCGTGCGAAGTGGCTGTAGGTATCAAATTTCAGGCGGTCGAATACTGCCACCACGCCGATATTCTTCATGTGTCGATACTGCACGATGGCATCGAAGATGATCTGTCTGTGGGCATCAACATCCTGTAGCTTGTGCCAGGTGACATGTTTGAGGAATGCCGATACGGGGAAGATGGCTCTTGCACAGAGCCAGCGGCTCATGTGGTTGCGCGATATATGGTAGAGCATCGAGTCGTTGGGAATCTTGAAGATATTGTCTTGCAGTTCCTTCAGCGAACGCACACGACACACCTCTTCATGGGTTTGCGGATCGCGGAAGATGAAGTCGCCGAATCCCATGTGTTCTTCTATCACCTGTCGCAGGTCAACATTCATCTTCTTACTGTTCTTGTCGATGAAGTCAAAGCCCTCGGCTTCTGCCTTTGCGCGGTTTTCGCTTTCGCTACTTTGCAGAATGAGTGGCACATATTCATCGCGCTTGCGTATCTCGCGCAACAGTTTCAGACCAGCCTCAGCATCGCCATCCTGCACATGTGCCAACTGTCCGTGTGGGGTATGCATGGGGAATCGGGTATCGCTGATGACGCCCAAGGTATTTTCATGATACTTCTCATAGATGCGCATCGCATCCTCGTAATTGGTGGCAAGCACCACTTTGGGACGTCCTCGTTTGCGCTGTGCGGCAGCATGCGGATTGAGCGCTTCAGTCGAGAAGCGCTTACTCTGTGCCAGAATATAGTTGTAGAGGTTGGGCAATACAGAGGAGTAGAAACGTATATTGTCCTCTACGAGGAGTATCATCTGCACGCCAGCCTCGTTGATATCGTGCTCGATATTCATCCGGTCTTCTATCAGTTTGATGATAGAGAGTATGAGGTTGGTGTTTCCCAACCAGCAGAATACATAGTCGAAGATAGACATATCCTCGTTTTCTATACGTTTGGTGATACCGTGTGAGAATGGTGTCAGCACCACGCAGGGAATCTGTGGTGCCATGCGTTTCACGTCACGCGCCACAGCAAAGGCATCGTTGTCGGCATTACCTGGCATACATATCACCAGATCGACATCGGTTGTTTTTAGCACTTGCTCTGCCTCTTCGGTGGTTGACACCTGACTGAACGATGGTGGATAGCGCATGCCGAGTTCCATATACTCGTCGAAGAGTTTCTCATCCACTCTGCCATCGTCCTCCAACATAAAGGCGTCATAGGGGTTGGCAACTATAAGTACATTGAAGATGCGTCGTGTCATAAGGTTGACAAACGATACGTCTTTCAGATAAAACTGATTCCATTGCTGTGGTACTGTGCTCATTGTAGTACGTTTATTTGATTACAAAGGTACGATTAAGTGAGA
>SAMEA104315430__coassemble_4073_pt1 | contig 4015 bp, 2 predicted proteins | sample SAMEA104315430__metabat2_low_PE_023 | metagenome-assembled genome bin SAMEA104315430 (sample SAMEA104315430) | gut metagenome | biome: Monkey gut; feature: monkey-associated habitat; material: faeces | place: China | collected 2013
AAAGGTATTATCCAACGTTTGATAAAGGTGTTATCCAACGTTTGATAAAAATATTATCAAGGTTTGAAAAAGCGTTGATAAACATCAGCAACCCCAATTAGACATCGACACCATGGCCCACTTAGTATATCTTGTTTACGATAGATGAAAAAAATTCGCGTGGTCGATGGTGGTCGATGACGATCGAATATTTTAGGCTTCGACCACCACTTAAATCTCAAACCTACTGCATGTTATACTATAGGTATGGTCGAGTGGTCGAAATTTTCTTGAAAACTGATTTTACTGTATGCGAGCATTGCGCCACGCTTTGCATTGTGGAATCAAGACTAAGAGAAGCAAATAGGGTTGGATTCCACATTGGGAAACCAGCCCTATCTTTCACATCATACAAATGTAATATGACGAAACATATTACTTTTTCTTCTTGCCAAACACGCCTTTGACTTTTCCAAATGCACCTTTAGCCGCATCTTTCACTTTATCGGCAGTTCCTTTGGCACCTTGTTCCTTCACATCTTTCACGCTGGTAGGAGCATTCATTTTGCCTTTGCCGACAGGCATAGATGCGTCGGTAGTGGGATTGCCAGCCAATCCATTGAAATATTTTTTCAGTCGATCGTCTTCATAATCATCTCCCGAAGTGTTTCTTACCTTACCCGAAAACTTCTGCACACCATAGGATCCCTTGCCCGAAACGTTCAGTTCCACGGTTTTGTCACCATCCACAATAAGTGTGGCATTATAGGTTGCGGGGCTTCCATCATTTTCTTTTTCCTTGCGTTTAAGTGTAAATGTTTCCTTATTGCCAGCCTTTTTATAGTTCACAATATCGAAACAGGGATCCTCGTCACCGGCATCCATCCAGTAGAGTTTTTTATTACGTTCGATAACGTGGCGACCGCCGTCAAAAAACAGCAGTTGCACCTGTGCTGACGCTGACATCGCCATGGCGAGGAGAGCAAATGTCATTAAACCTTTAATTTTCATAGTTTTCTGTGTTTTTTAATTATTATTGTTTTTCTGCAATCTATCTGTTTATATTCATCATGATGCAAAATTAGGAAAAAAAAACAGGAATAACAATACTATCGGTAATAAAAATTTTATTTCATTACTTTTTTATTTTGGTTTCCAAAGTTTTTTCATTACCTTTATCGCTTCAAACAACCTATGGGCTATGGATACGAAAACGTTGGATTTCATCCTTCGTTTTCTCGCCATGGCAGAATTAAAGCGAGCTTTATTCTGCTCATTTGGCTTAACGAAAACGTTGGATTTCATCCTTCGTTTTCTCGCCATGGCAGAATTAAAGCGAGCTTTATTCTGCTCATTTGGCTTAACGAAAACGTTCTGTTATGCGTTGCGCAACCAGATAGGTGTTCTTGTAGATGGAACCGTTGTGCCTTGCTGTCTGGACCATGGTGGAAATCTCAGTTTGGGCAATCTATTTGAGCAAAGTCTCGACCACATTCTTTCATCGCCACGTGCCCTCGCCATCTATCGAGGATTCACCAACCACATGGCAGTGGAGCCCCTTTGCCAACGCTGCGGTTACGCTGCTATCGCCAAACGATTCAGGAAATAAGCCATCGTGGTTCATTGATACCAAATCTACTGAGCCCCATTAAAAAGAGGCTCAGTAGATTATCATATTCCAGGACTCTATTTATCATATTCCAAGACTCCAGAACGCTCCTTATTATCTAATTCCACATCTTGAAAACTGTGTTTCTTTCCATACGAAATGCGATAGCTGCATCCTATAGTAAACATATTTGTAGAAATACGTGGGCTAAATTGGTGTGCATTCTTATAATACCTATCCCTATTGTACTCTATAGTCGTTTTATTATTCATAAAAGGATTCTTTATATTTATCGTAAAATGCCAATTCCTATAATTATATCCCAATGCAATTTTTAATGACATCGGATTTTTAATTCTCGTTCCCATAGAAAGGACAGAAGTCGGAGAAAGCAATTCTATTTTAGCATTTGCATTCTTACACATGTATGTAAGAATAGTTCCAAACATCACTTTGCTATTAGTAAGTGAAGGATATGTTCTCTCAATACTATAAGTGTACTCAACAGTCCCTAACCAACTCAATCTTTTGGGTATCAGATTATATTGAATGGCACCATTGATAAGAAAGCGCTCATAAAGTCCCCCATTTTCATACCGATGAACAAACAATTCCCTTTCTTGATCATAATACACATCTTCAAACAAGAGCTTACTTGTATTCTCATATTGCGCAAACAGCTCTATCATACCCCATTTATGAAGACTATTGTATGTTATATTTGACAGGAAAGTACTGCTCGTCTTAATATCAGTATTACCTTTCAAAACTTGGTATTTATCCAATGTCTGCTCTGAGTCATTATAATATTTTATCTGTGGGTCATACACTCCACCTCCAATTTTACCACTTAACGTCTTACGAGAAGCCAAATTCGCTTGCCAAAACAAAGATGGCACCAAATAACATTTAGTATAGGACGGATTTCTTCCGTTATCTATCGTCATTATTCTTTCCGACAACTGGGGGGTCATCTTTAGTTTTTTAGTTAGTTGTATATTATCTCCAATGGTAATGATTGCTTGGTCATAATTCAATTTATTCGTAGATAGTTTACCGTTCTCATTATAATTACTCTTCGTCTGGTCGTAGGAGTAATTAACATCCACAAATACTAATTGCTTACCTATACGCAATCCATAGAGTACACTTGGGCTAACATGATAAAACTTTTCATTTGTAATCGCATTTATATTAGTTAACGAGTTATACTTTCTTGTCAAATCCGTTTCACTATAACTACCGTTTATCTTAACCTTAAAAATTGACTTTTTCGTTCTTCGTTGATAATACAACTGCAACGCATAAGAACTATAATCTTTATGCTTTACATCTGTTGACGTTCTATCAATTCCATCAAAAGATTCTTGCATGTTTTTTTGATGCCACTCATGATTCTTACTTAGATACCCAGCTATTTGAAACATATCTTTTTTCCATTGCTTCAAATATGAGAGTTTCCCTGTCAAAGCATTATTGTGCTTAGGTGATGCCAGTATTTTATCATCTTTCAATACAGTACGATCATTAAACTGCATTCCAACCAAGGTGTTGTCACCCTCCTTTGGCTTAAAATGGAAATAGTTGTCAGAAAATTGAACATTAAATTCTTGTCCTTTTCGATAGTGCTTCCAATCCAACAAATCATTACCTTTCAGTAGATTCAAGTGTTGATTCCCGTTTAAATATAATAGTCCACCATGATTTCTATCTTTCATGATAAAATCTATCACAGAGCTGGCCGTTGGATGGGCTGGCGAAAAATCTTTATAATAATCAATCCGCTTAATATCCTGAGGATTTAGAGTTGCGATTTCATCTGATTTCACCTCACGCCCATTAATGCATATCAAGGTTCCGTTTCCTCTAGTTGACACTGCCTTATCTACAACATCAACATATAATCCTGGAATGGACATTAGTGCCAGCATGCTATACCCATCATAGGCGTTTCGCTTTTGCAATGAAGTAGGAAGAATCACCATCTTATCGTCTTTCAAGAAAACATTAGCTGCTTCTACAACAACCTCATTTAGCATATTTTCCGATGATCTTAGTTTGATTTGAACGCTTTTGCTATCTACATTTCTTATGATTAGGCTTTCCGTTTCATATCCCATACAAGACACTTTAAGCCAAATTGGGACATCCATATCCAATTTAAATTTTCCTTGGTTATCAGCAGTCAAGATTTTATTAGGAATCGTATCTTTTTGATCTTTAAAAACCATCACATTAGCAAAAGGTATTGGATTTCCTTGAGTATTCAATACCACACAATGAATTCTATTATCATTCATTGCATCAGCTTTTATCCAACCTATAAATAATAATAGTATTACTATTAGCAAAGTAGTTTGTTTCAGATTTGCAGTTTGTTTCAGATTTGCAGTTTGTTTCAGATTTGCAGTTTGTTTCAGATTTGCA
>SAMEA104315430__coassemble_4297_pt1 | contig 3899 bp, 4 predicted proteins | sample SAMEA104315430__metabat2_low_PE_023 | metagenome-assembled genome bin SAMEA104315430 (sample SAMEA104315430) | gut metagenome | biome: Monkey gut; feature: monkey-associated habitat; material: faeces | place: China | collected 2013
GGGTTTGAATCCCGCCGGAATCACAAAGAGAATCAGCAATGGTTCTCTTTTTTTTGTTTCTGTACGCTCAGCATGAGCATTGACTAAGACACAGTCGAAGATGATTGGAGTGACAGCCACCATGTGCAAGCTACTTTTACTTGTATACAGCCTCTGGAAAAGCGGAGAGGTATATGACCCGACAAGGGACAAAACTACATGTAGCAAGAAAAAGAAAGAGGCTGAAACCTCGGAAGGCCAGCCCCACGGGATAGACGTTGGGACATTGGCTGAAGAATAGCCGCAGAACGCAGTCTTCCCTTGATGGCTGCAAAGTTAATCAAATCCTTTTATAATAAAGAAATAATCACAAAACATAGCATACTGCTGAGGAAAATCAGTGCGACAGCGCCCGTAAACACCAGAAAAACATCGCCGTGGTCGTGCTGTGTTGATGACCGGCGATAAATTGTTTGTCGTGGGTGACAAAGGCATTAAGAAACAACTCAAGGTGAAGCGTTGATAGGTTTCTGATCACAAGACTTCATGATTCCCAATCGTATCAAAGGGCTGGACTCTCACAGGAGACTCCTGCCCTTTGCTGTGATAGGTAGTGGGAATGCTACTTTCTGTAAATGTTTGTGTCATTTTTGATGCATTTCGTCTGTAAATCTGTTTGGACTGTTGTAGATTGGTGTCCCATTCTTACTGGTTAGCTGTATTTTATTTCTGTATGTATTTGATATGTAGTTTGTTATGTCGCTTTTAGATGTGTGTCTGACGGTCTTAGTTGTATGTTATGACACGGGCAAAAATGACCAGGCTGTGTTTTGGTTCAGGGGGTGATAGCATGTGGTAGGGTGTAAAGGGTTTTATCAGATATTAATAGGTACGCGCGCGAGCAGTTTCAGATTTTATGTTGTTAGAAAGAGGTCATTTCAGCCATTTGTTTTGTCTTGAGCTTGGGTGTACTACCTGGTGGGTTGATTTGCAGCACGCGCCACGTAAATGGCCAAAAACGGGTATAATAGTTGGTGGTTGCGGTCTGTAGTTTGTTTTGTTTGCTTCTCGTCCCCGTTTCGATTTGTTCTCGTCGGCTTCTCGTTGTCATTTCGCTGTTTTTTCGCTGTTTTCTCGTTCGTTATTCGCTCTGTCCTCGATCGGGTAACGAATAACGAACGAAAGCACAACGAGAGACGAACGAGGGACGAGCGAGAAGTCAACGAGAAGCGAACGATAATTGGTTGGTTGGCGGGTGAATTTTGCAGTCAAATGTATAAAACAATTACCTTGCACGCTATTTTGTTGTGTTGAGATACGTGAATGGTGTAATGTCGCACGGAAATTTTTCTTATCCACGGAACACACAGAGGACACGGAAAAAGATTCTAGTTGAAGATTATTCTAAAGATTTTGTTTTAGATTTACCTATAGGTTATTTTTGTCACGACTCGGCAAAGAATAAATTTTTGGATTTATTCTCTGCTCTCGCTGCTCAAAAAATTCGAGCCGTATGCGATCCATAATAAAACCCTTCCCAGAAGCGAGGTACTCGAGCGCATTTTGGTCAGAGATTTTAGTTAAAGATTCACTGCTGTCCAAAGAAAAAATCTTGGACATGATTTAAATTGATTGTATTACATCAATGAGTTATACGAATTTGATTTTTTTCGAGATTTGGAAACAGGGGGACTGGTTCCTGTTCCACTTGCCAACTGTTAAATCCGTGAAAACATTGCTGTGTATGTGCGATTAGCTTTCCAAAAACTGTAATATTGTTATATTGTCACGCCTGAATCGCAAAAAATTCGTTTTTGGAAACTGTTATCTGTTATCTGTTATTTGTAACGCTTAGGAATGATGACATAGACTCCCTGACAAGTTCTTTTTGTCGGCAATAGTGGTTCAAATGGTGTTAAACCGACTGATGAGTTTCTTGCGATAGAGCCGCGCCACCTTGACATTATTAATATGGTCGAAGGGTGGATAGAGGCGACAGACATTGTCGCACACTTCCATCAGGCAGTTGATGTTGATGACTAAGCGCTGGCTAACCTGTACAAAACAAGGGTCTAGGGCGAGCAATGTTTCGTAGTTAACATTACGTTTCAGGCGTATGGGTTCTTCGCATCCCGATACCACGACTTCCCAGATTCGCTGGTCACTATTGTAGCAAAAGAGTCCGATATCGGCAATGGAAACCACCCGAAAGTCAGAGGAGTTGGTATTGAAAATCAGTTTTTCCCGTTCGCGCCGTACAGTACTATTGATGTCGGCAGAATGGTTGTCAGACACCTCATGGCTGGAGGATTCAACATGGAGGCGCAAACGTTGAATCACCGCCGATAGTTCGTTGCGATCAACAGGTTTGAGTAGAAAGTCGAATGCCTCGTTACGAAACGAAGAAAGCATCGAGTCCTTATGTCCGGTGTACATCACCACTCGGCAGCGTCCTTGCGTGAGACGTTTCACCTCCCGAATGAAATCCACTCCCGACTTTCCCGGCAGTTCTACATCAAGAAAGACGAGGTCAGGAGAAGCTGCCTTGATCAGTCCTTCTGCCACCATGGTGTTGCAGGCACTACCCACAACTTCGATATCGTCATATTCCAAGAGCATGCGACTCAAAGTTTCGATGGAGAGAATCTCGTCGTCTATAATAATTGTTTTCATAAGTATCTAATTTATAGAATAATAGTTTAAATTCGTGAAATATTTACTTTTATAGTGCTTTCAAGTGTCTCGGTACCGTAAGTATAGCGCTGCATCCATTATTATTATGAATATCGAAACGGATCTTTGAGTTTTTGTTTTCTTCGTTGATAATCGCCATAGTGCGGTGGATGATATTCAGACCAATTCGTGCCTTGGCATTGTTGTAGGCACGGATGTCAACCCCAGGGCCAGTTCCTGCTTTATTTACCCCAAAGCTGATAGTCGATTACCTTATTGTCGTTGGGCTGAATGCTGTCGCTTGCCGAAGATGCAGGTTCTTGGGCATTCTTCTCCAGATGATAATAACTCCCGGCCAGGGCTGCCAGTAGGGCGATGATGAGGGCACAGAGCAGGAGCGAGGCGTGGCGGTAACGGGGCGTACAGGACAGGCGCTGGCGCAGTTGGACGATATTCTGCGGACGGCTTTGCGGGTCGCGGCAACTACAGATTTCTGCCATCTTGCTGAGCGCCTTATCGCCCGTAGCCTTGGCCATGTCGCCCAGAACCATGCCCAGAGAATAAATATCGGCACGCGGTTCAGTCTTGGCTCCCGGCAACATCTGTTCGGGAGCAATATAGCCCGAAGTTCCTGCTGGCGATTTCAATACGCAGAAAGAATCGCTATCCGAGAGACCGAAATCGATGAGCTTCACGTTCTGTCCGTTATGTGTAATCATGATGTTGGAAGGTTTCAGATCGCGATGAATCATCTGTTTGTTGTGCATGTATTCCAGTGCATCCATCAGCTGTCCTGCTATCTTGCGGGCGAGTTCTGCCGAGAGGGCATTCTTCTTGATGAGCTGCTCCAGATTATCGCCGTCAATATATTCCATCACAACTACCGTGCCTAGGTTGTCAACCTTTTCCAGGTCGATGGTACGGCAGATATTGGGATGTTCCAGCTGCTGACCTATTTCAAACTCCTTGGCGAGTGCCTGGCGGTAAATAGGGGTGTAGAGAAAATCGTTCTTGAGACATTTCAACATGAAACGCTTGCCGTATTTGGTGGCTGTAAAGATGCGTGTATGGCCCGAAATAGACACGTAGCATTGGTGGAGATTGCTGAATGCATCCTCCACAGGCAAGGGGTTTGAATTGTTCATCTCCTTGCTGATATCCTCGGTAAATCCCGATGTCGTTTTCTTCTTCTTTTCTTCAGTTTCTTCCATGCTCACGGATTCCTCTTTTTCTTGATTACTGTTATT
>SAMEA104315430__coassemble_4820_pt1 | contig 3631 bp, 4 predicted proteins | sample SAMEA104315430__metabat2_low_PE_023 | metagenome-assembled genome bin SAMEA104315430 (sample SAMEA104315430) | gut metagenome | biome: Monkey gut; feature: monkey-associated habitat; material: faeces | place: China | collected 2013
CAAAGGTACGATTAAGTGAGCAGAATACAAAAAGAAATACCAAATTTCTTTTGGATTCTCGAACGTAAGTACCTAAGATGCGAAGCATCAGAGGTACGATTAAGTGAGCAGAATACAAAAAGAAATACCAAATTTCTTTTGGATTCTCGAACGCAAGTACCTAAGATGTGAAGCATCAGAGGTAACTACAAAGCCTTTAAAGCCATACGAATAAGCGATAGAAAAAAAATACGCCACAGAAAATAATATGCAGAAATGCTTTCGCAATTGCTGGAAATTTCGTACTTTCGCATCAACTAAACACTAAAAAAGCAATTGCCTTATGAAGAAAATCGTAGTTTTGACAGGTGCCGGAATGTCGGTAGAGAGTGGACTGAAAACTTTTCGCGATGCTGACGGATTGTGGGAAAACTATCCCGTAGCACAGGTGGCAACACACGAAGGATGGCTCGAAAACCCCACTTTGGTGACCAATTTCTATAATATGCTGCGAAAAAAATGTCTCGATGCCAAACCCAATGAGGGCCATAAACTTGTAGCAGAACTCGAAAAGAAATATGATGTGACTGTAGTGACACAGAATGTGGATAACCTTCACGAGGCTGCGGGCTCATCAAAAGTAATCCATCTGCACGGCGAACTCATGAAGGTGTGCAGCAGTAGGGATGTAGATAACCCGCGATATCAGCAACTTCTCACTGCCGAGAACTGTGAAGTAAAGCCCGGCACACTGGCTGGCGATGGATCGCTTCTCCGCCCCTTTATAGTCTTTTTCGGCGAAGGCGTGCCAATGATCAGTCGTGCAGCGGATGAAGCAGAACATGCGGACATCTTTATTATCATCGGTACATCGCTCAACGTCTATCCTGCAGCCGGACTTGTACAGTATGTCAGACCGGGAGTACCTGTATATCTCATAGACCCCCACCCCGTCAATGCCGGTTCCAACGTGCAGCAGATACAGGCTGGAGCCAGCGAAGGCATGCGTCAACTCTCAAAACTGCTTCTTTCAGACTAACGCAAGCTATGGATTATAGGATTCATAAGCAATAATGGTCGCGAAATGTAAACAAGTGCTAAAATCCTGATGTTTTCGCACACAGCAATTGATTCATATCAATAATATATGTTTATTTTGCGTAAAATATTCCAAAAAAGTTGCGTCGTTATGAAAATCATCGTAACTTTGCATCGTCAAAAAGAACAAGAGGTTCTTATCAGACATTCGGTTAATAGATTGTTTTAGGTTAGTAGTAATATTTATAGTTTTAGGTTTTTAGTTATTGGTAAAAAGAAAGTTTGAAATATGGATAACAGTGGTCGCCGTGAGGCTCCCATAACTTTCTTTTTTTTTATAGAATTTTGTTTCATACAACATATACACGCCGCAAGGCAATCCAATCTTGAGGTTGGAAAACAAAAAGAAAGGATTTTTAGTTATACATAGGCTTTGGATGTCGCTGCTCGTGTTGAGTAGCGGCGTTTTTTTTATTTCCACCCACCATATTTCTCTCGTAAACCACCATTTCATAGCCGCATAATTTATGGATAAAAATTTTGAGTGCTTCCGTTCTGGATAATAGCAGTATAGCATATTAGCAGACTCTATTCTGTTACTATGCTATTCGATGTCCATATCATTATCGCTGGTCAGTACCCAATCGTATTTTTTCACCCATCTCCAGACGGTTGCACGAGAGAGGTTTGTCATATTCTGAATTTGAGGTTTAGCCAGACCTATTCGCATAAGATAACAAACTTGCATCTGCTGCTCTGTAAATGTACCCAATTCTTTCAGTAATCGGTCCTTGAATAATGGGTATAATTCATCTACTGCTTGATATAGCTGCTTCCAATCGGCTGATTTCATATTCTTCTTGCCAGTTGAAGATTGGCGGATAGCGTAGATGACATCCTCTGCTTTGCCCTCCAGCTCTGACTGGTGTAAAAGTTTGATAAAGATCTTGTTTTGATCCATCTTCTCCGACAGTTGTTGCTCTTTCGCTTTCAATGCCTCATCATAATCTGACAATTCAGCATTCACACGCAGAAGTTCCCTATTAACATTCGCCAGTTCGTACGTAGATTTTGCCAAAGACTTCTTAGATTGCTCCAGTTCTTGCTCTTTCTCTACTATGTTTGCTCGAAGTTGTTGAGCATCATTGGAAACTCGCTGTAATTCCGATGACAATGTAACAACCTCTTGCAGATGCTTATTACGCCTTCTCACGTAAAGAATATAAGCGATACTTGCCAAAAGTATTGTTGCCATGACAACAATGGTGAGTGTGTTTTTGTACCGTTCTCTTTCGTCCTTTAGAGTTTGTTCTTTCTTTTGGTCCAGATGATATTGATACTCATTATTTACTGTTGCAGCAAGTTCCTGCCTCTTCCCGAAATCCAGCGAATCACTCAACTGCATATAAATATCTGCATACTTACCAGCGTCTTCCCTATTTCCCGTCTTTTTGCAGATTCGATAAAGAAGTTTTGCTGCATCATACATATTATCTATGTCTGTACCATCTTCTAGAATGCGCTTGCAATATATTGTAGCAGAATCATTCTGGTTTGAAGATTCATAGTATTGTGCGAATGCCATACAAGCGAAAGCTGAGTAATCTATTAAAGGATTAATCTCAATCAATGAAAAGCACTCCTTTGCTCTTTGTGTTTCTCCCAATTCCGAGTAGTCGCACAATAAATAAAAAAGGAAATTTTGATGTTTGGAAATGTCTTTTGATATCTTTATCTGTTCATATGCCAGATTGAAAGCTTTTTTTGCCTGCATGGAGCTATCTAAAGCAAGGTAGGCAGAACCCAAATGAAGATATGGTAGCACACAGTCAGTCTTCAACTGCTTGCATATACTAAGTTCTTTCTCTGCCATACTTACAGCATTGGCATAATTCTGAACCCTATACTGCAAGTAAGTCAGATTTGAGTACGTGTTTCGCATCATAATTGAATCACAATCTTTGTTGTTATGTGCAAAATCTAAAGATTTGAAAAAATACTCTAACGCCTGTGGGGTATCATGTAAGTCACGATATACACTACCAGCATAATAATAAACTTCTTGTTTCTCAGATTGAGAGCCTTCACTTTCAAAATACCCAATAAGCCTTCTTATTAAAATGTCTGAGTTTGGGCTATTGTCTGCTTTGTCATTCAAGCGTACACGCAGTAAATCGTATTTAGACCTGACATAATCATTGCTTTCTCGTACTTCAAATTCCAATGAATCCAACATGACAAGTGCCGTTTGTGGATTTTCATTGCCTATGTTTTTGATATGTTCCAGATCATCCAAGACAGTTTGTTTAGAACAAGCCGTAGTAAATACAGCAAGGAGTAACCAAATGCAACGAACCAAAATCTTATTCATATTCTTTTATTGTTAATTCTGGTGCAAAGATACACAGAAAAGATGAGTTAAAGAAGGTTTTTACATTCATTAGTGTTTCTTGGTGTTTCACATAAATCTGAAGAATAACAAAACTGACAAAACTCTTATAAAACGTAACTATCTGGGTGTCTGTATAATATAAATAAAAAAACAGAAGGATAACATTATTTAACAGATAGTAGAAACACTTTGAAACACAAAATATTTCCATACAACTCATTT
>SAMEA104315430__coassemble_9355_pt1 | contig 2410 bp, 1 predicted proteins | sample SAMEA104315430__metabat2_low_PE_023 | metagenome-assembled genome bin SAMEA104315430 (sample SAMEA104315430) | gut metagenome | biome: Monkey gut; feature: monkey-associated habitat; material: faeces | place: China | collected 2013
ATATTGCCGAAATACTGGGCGTTGAAAGTGGTAAACCACTCGCGAAGCGTTTGCGCAGTCATGCTACCCCGTGTTTGTTATAGTTAATGAACTATCGCTTGTGAGGGAGTTAAGGGAAGTTAGGGAAGTTAGAGAGAAGTTAAGGGACAAATGTCCTACGTCTTACGGCAAAAGGCTATTGTCTCTTAACTTCCCGAACGACCGTAGGGAGTGATAACTCCTTTAACTTCAATCAATTCCCTCAGTTGCGAAACTTGAATAGTTATTTATCATACTGATATGGAACAATCTGCAACTTAGCGATAGTTGCCCAATGCCTCGATACTCTGTGGCAACCATACTTCCATGTCGTTTGCACCACGGTGGTTCCATGCGTAATAGGGTATGAGTGTGAGGCGCGTGTCGGAGACTTTCACCCTGCCGTCGGCATCGGTATCAACGGTCTGACCATCTACTTCGATGGCTTTCACACCAAACGAAACCTGATGTTGACCGTTGATGGTGCGGTCAACCACGTTGAACTGTGGATTGGTGGGCATGAGGAAACGGAAGATGCTGTGGGAGGTGTTGTCGGCAGCTTCGGCACAATAGACCAAAGGACCGCGTTCTACAGCCACTCGGCCACGGTCGTCGGTCACCTGTGGATTGGCAACTACGGTACGTACCGGCATATCGAGATGGAGCGAAACAACATCGCCTTTCTTCCAAACGCGGTTAATGATGAGATATCCTTTGTCGGTCTTCACACCATCGATAGGCTTTCCGTTGACGGTAATCTGATAGTTGCGTGTCTGACAATCGGTATAACGGTAGAGGTCGCTGGGTACTGGTGTGTTGACAGCCCAACCAGGAATACGGATAGCCATGGCAAATGCTTTGGCTTGATTCTTCTGAATGCGAAGGTTGATGTCGCCATTCCATGGATAGTCGGTCTGTTGTTCCAATACGACGGTTTTACCTCCTATTTCTACATGCGCCGTATTGCCGGTGAAGAGATTGACATAGAGTGTGCGGTCTTTGACAGCATAGACATAACCAGGGAATGACGGGATGAAACGGCATATATTGCTCGGACAGCAGGCACATCCAAACCATGGTTGGCGCTCGGTGGTGCCATCGCTCGACAGGGGATTGGGATAGAAGAAGCGACCGCCATCAACCGACATGCCGCTGATGACACCATTATAGAGTGTGCGCTCCATGCAGTCGATATATTTGGCATCGCCCTGCATGAGGAACATGCGATGGAAGAGATAAACCATGGAGATGGCGGCACATGTCTCATTATAGGCAGTAAGGTTGGGCAACTCATAGTCGGCACCAAAGGCTTCGCCTTCATGGCGTGCGCCAACACCTCCGGTGATATAGTATTTGCGGCTGACGATATTATTGTAGATGGCGTTGAGGGCATTGATATAGGCGGTGTCGCCCGTAAGGGCTGCCACGTCAGCCATTCCTGCATACATATATCCGGCACGGACAGCATGTCCCCATGCTTCGGTCTGCTCGACGACAGGTTTGTGGCTTTGGGAATAGATGGTGTGGGTGGAAGTCTTTCCACGATAGTCGAGCAGGAATTTAGCCTCGTCGAGATAGCGTTTGTCGCCGGTGAGCAGGTAGAGCCGCGTCAATGCCATCTCGGCAATCTGATGACCAGGAGTGACACAGACTTGGTCAGGACGTGGTCCAACTTCGCGGATGACGCAGTCAGCATAGCGGCGAGCTATGTTGAGAAACTTATTGCTACCTGTGGCTTGATAGTGTGCGCAGGCGGCATCGACCATGTGACCTAAGTTGTAGAGTTCATGACTGAGCCCTTCTTCCTCGACCCATCGTTTCGCTCCAGACCATTGGTGTGGATGCGCAGGATTGATGGTGCGTGCGGTGTAGAGGTAACCGTCGGGTTCTTGTGCGGCAGCTACAATATCGAGGATGCTGTCGATATATTGTTTGAGGCGGTTGTCGGGATAGGTTTGGAGTATATAGCTTGCTCCTTCGATGGTTTTATAGACATCGGTATCGTCGAAGGGTAATCCCATAAGCTTGCTGACGTCCCATTTGGGAGTTTGCAGACCTTTGTGACCAGGGTGTTGCAACGTATAGGCAGCCATTTTGAAGTTGTCGTAGCGATGGGTTGTTTCGCATTTTTCGAAGGCCAAAGGGATGGTTACTTCGCGTGCCGCTTTGATGCGTTGGCCCCAAAAAGTCTGTGCATTAACCTTCACCGCGGTAAAGGGCACTTGGGTGATGGGGTAGCCATTAGAGTTTGTTGTGGTGATGTTTTTGGCTTGTGTGCTGACCACAGCGATTGCAGCCATTGTCAGGAGTAGTATTTGTTTCATTATAATGAAGTTTAGGGTTACATCTTGCAAAGATACGATTAAGCGAGCGAAAAGCAAAGAAAATCTCA
>SAMEA104315430__coassemble_11155_pt1 | contig 2165 bp, 2 predicted proteins | sample SAMEA104315430__metabat2_low_PE_023 | metagenome-assembled genome bin SAMEA104315430 (sample SAMEA104315430) | gut metagenome | biome: Monkey gut; feature: monkey-associated habitat; material: faeces | place: China | collected 2013
CCAAAACATCTAGCCGTAGGCTACCCCAAAAATCCGTTTAAATTCCGTCTAAATTCCGATGATTGATTTCTGTGTGACCTTTTACAACCCGAGGAACAAAAAAACTGGCTGGAAAATGAATGGGATTGGAAAAAATATCGTATCTTTGCAGAGAGATATTAAACCCTAATCAGAAAACTAACCAATTCCCATGACAGTCTGCGGACCAATGGGGAATAGCGTAACAAGCCAATAAATAACTAAATGGTAAACAACAAAGCGACTTCTGTGAGACATGGGTAGGGTAAGTACTCATGGCAGGGAGTTGATGGTCCTGTCATTCTGATGGTGAAAACATAAAAATGAATAACGTGAAAACGAAACAAAATAAAACTAAACGAAATATGAAACAGACAATTTTAACCATTGTTGCCACAACACTATGCATCGCAGCTTGCACCAATGAAGACCATATCAGTCAAGACCCATTGGCTGATACTCCTATCAAACTCAACGTGTCGGTAACCAATCCAACAACACGTGCTGGATATTCTAATGACTTGAAACCCGATACGTTTTGGTTGATGGTCTATCATGACGATTATCATAATAATGATAAATATAATTATGACATTTTTGCAGAAAAGGTTGGGGATGCTTGGAAAACATACGACCTCATGAATATGTTAATAATAATAGCAAAACCGAGGTTACTATGCTTTGGGCAAATATGACGGATCCAGTAACCGTAAATGCTTATGTGAACAATAACCAAATTGAATCAGGTGATTTCCCCACAGACCAGTCTGATGCGGAGCAACTCAAGAAAGCCGATATCCTATACATGCCCATTACTCCATTTACACCGAATACGGCTGGCATCAATGTGGAGTTTCAGCATATCACGAGTAAAATCAACCTCACCATCGAACTGGGTAGTGAGTATCAGTTTACCGATAAAATTGACCAGAAGATTACGGATGTAAAGATTGGTGGAACAATAGTTAAAAACAAAGAGGATCGCGATAACGATGGAAATCTTATAATAGTACCAAATCCATCAGGTGAAGTCAAGTCTATCACGCCACTCTGTACGGGCACTACACCTTTTAGTGACAATGCTGGAACCATCACCAGGGCTTCTGCCAGCTATGAGGCAATCCTCATTCCGCAAACTATCGCCAGCGGTAAGTTCTATGTCTCCTTCAAGGTGGATGGCAAAGCCTATGACTGGTACTACAATGAAGCCTTGGAGCTCAAGGCTACCAACGACTATGTACTCAAACTGACTGCTGGAAGCGATAAGGTATATTCTGCTGCGTTTTCTACTAAACCATGGAATGTAGGAAATGGAGAAAATGGTGAAAACAAACAAACTGACTAATAGCTTACGACTATGAAGATGATGAAATATATGACGAGTCTCGCCACTGCACTCTTTGCATTGGTGGCATGTTCTGATGCAGACGATATCCTCTCTGCATACCATAACGATCCTAACGCGGTACATATCAACGCAGAGGTAGGTAAGGCTTCTGCCGATGGATTCACTCGCAGTAATCCACTCGGAAAAGATGCCGATGAGCAGAAGAAGTTTAACCAAGACGATGAGATCAGCGTCAAGGCTGATGGGCAGGAGGCCGTAACCTATAGGTTTAACGGATCGGAATGGATTCCACAAGATAGTAAATTCTTGAAATGGGAAAGCGAGACGATGAACTTCACCGCCTACTATCCTGCTTCTTATAGTGGAGGTACTCCTACGCAAACACTGGAATACAACGATGTAGCTGATCTTGTCGCTGCCGACTATATGAGTTTTAATGCTCCGATAGACAAACCCAAAGACAATAATACACTTACGCTCAATATGGAGCGCCAAATGGCACGTGTGGTAGTGGAGATTGTTGGTTTCAACGACCAGTATGATGAGAATACTCCTATCAATAGCGTTACCATCAAGGGTGTGAAAGCGTATAAGCACAAGACAGACGGCAAGTTCTATGCGCTCATGGTGCCCTGCTCATCACAAGGCGATCAAGAGTTTCTGTCTCTTGAAGTTGGTGAAGGCAACACAGAAACCTTAACTGGTATTCCAACCCTCGAAGCTGGCAAGAGCTACACTTACGACCTCACCGTAGGTAAAAACAAAGTATCCGTCACAGGTATTACCGTGGCAGATTGGA